>CETL01007225.1_pt1 | contig 10215 bp, 6 predicted proteins | sample 356371 | NCBI WGS metagenome assembly CETL01 (sample SAMEA2622518, study PRJEB7988) | marine metagenome | biome: marine biome (ENVO:00000447); feature: surface water layer (ENVO:00002042); material: "saline water (ENVO:00002010), including plankton (ENVO:xxxxxxxx)" | depth 5 m | reverse complement strand
GAATTAAATGACAGACTAAGATTAGTCTCTTTCCATAAAGATGAATCATTAACAGACCATAGGTCTAATCCGGAACCATCATCAGCATCAAACCATATTCTGTCTCTGAATTCTACAAAACCTAGACGTTCACCTGGTTTAAAATCTATATCTTGTGAAATCAATTCAATATCTGAATCACCCACCTTATACAATAGACAATTACCGTCTTTTACAGCTGCGAAGACGAATAATGAATCTATTGCGTGTCCTCCATTACAGCCGGTTGAGAAAGAATCACCAGTGTTCTGATTGATATCGGTTAATCTTCCACTCGTGAGGTTTTCAAAGCACAGTTTTATTTGAGATTCAACAATTCCACTTGAAGTATCATTTCCCATTTCTATAATCGCAGATTTTGTGCACGGCCCATATTCACCGGTATGGGCTTTAACGAATGGAGAGAATCCATCTTGTCCATTTTCCCCATCAGTTCCATCGCTACCATTGTAACCCCAATAACCTCTAACACCCATAGGGCCTGATTCACCTTGCTTGCCGTGACAAATATTTCTTATGTCATCAACCTCTTGATTTTCAAGAATTGAATTTCTGTTGAAATCAATCCCAACCATTATGCTGAATCCTCCATCCTCACAACCGTGAGTACCTTGTAACGAATCGATTCTTGTTAGCGATGAGACTCCATCTTCGCCTGAAGTTAGGTTGTCGACATCCCCTGATTTTACAAATGCGAAAGTACTTAGCAATATGCAAGTTATTATTGCAGATACAGTTGTAATATTCTTCCAATTTCTTTTTTTGATTGATTTTTTGTCTGGCATAAATAATGCAAGAAGTAATCAGATTAGAGTGTGGTGATAACAAAGTGTTGAAGGGAGAGTAATATCAGCATATCCCCATGGAGTTACCTGAAAGGCTAGCGAGTATGCTCGCAGGCGAGGAGGGATTAACTCGACAAAAAGCCGCGAGGCTAGTGGTAGACTTAGCGATCACCGCCAATGCTGAGGGCTTCATAGAAGTAGAGCATAGTCACGTTTCGGGTGTATCGGTAATCACTGGAGGACACGGGCTAAGAAGATTCCTTGCAGATTTAGCGGGTGAGGGTTCTGTTGCTATATCTACAACTCTGAACTCGGCTGGCTGTGATAAAAGAAAAATGGAAGAAATGGACATAGATTATCCAGACTTCCTAGAACAGCAGTTTGAAATTATCTCTGCATATGAAAGTCTCGGGATAGAAGCAACTCTTTCCTGTACGCCATATGATAGGGGTGTAGAAAGCAAATCGGGATACGCTTCATGGGCTGAATCCAACGCAGTGGCCTTCTCTAACTCATGGACTGATCTTATTACAAATAGAGAGTCTGGATTATCAGCTTTAGCAACAGCGTTGACAGGCTATGCACCATTGTGGGGTTTACATCTAGAAAAAAACCGTATTCCGAACATTGTAGTTGATGTAGAATGCGAGTTGAGCACCCTAGCAGATTGGTCAATTCTTGGAGATTGGATTGGCAAACAGGTTCGCCCTAGTTGGAACATACCCTTCGGACCTATGCCGTTCATTAGAGGTATACCTTCAAACGTAAGCTTTGCCTCTAAGAAAGCTCTTACAGCAGCAGCCGCAAATTATGGATGTCCTATGTTGTGGGCAGAAGGACTTACTGAGACTCCTATCCTTACAGGGGGAGAGGAATCATTGACTTTTACAGAAGCAGATCTTGAATCTAGGTTCAGAGAATTAGCCCCAAAAGGACAAGTTGACTTGATTGTAATAGGGTGTCCTCAAGCAAGTCTTGAAGAAATACGAATCACGGCATCGGCCGTAAGATGCCATAGTGAGTTAGGAATGAAGATTCCCGATGAACGATTATGGGTATTTACATCAGGGGAAAATTTTGATCTTGCTGAAGCAGATGGATCGATAGGTATTTTGGAAGAAGCAGGAGCTGTTATACTCCAAGATACGTGTCCTGAGGTTACACCATACAATAGGAAATTATACAATCATTTGATGACGAATTCACTAAAGGCTGAGCATTATTTAACAAGCGGCTTGAATAAAATACCAACTTCTGTTGGAACAATTGGAGATTGTGTGAATCACGCATTTAATCCTAATCTAAGTCAGGGAGAAGTTATACCCTTAGAACCCAAAGCACAACCTCAACATGCATCTTCAAAAACACACCAAACCGGTCACTTCACATCGACAGGTAGCGGACTTGACTCCCAAGGAGATTGGGTTGTTGAAGGTATAGCATTGGTTACCGATGTTCCAATAACCTATCTTGGATACGTCAATAGAGATACCGGAGTAATCGAGGAAACTGGTCATCCTCTTGATGGCAGGAGTATTCAGGATAAGGTGTTAATTTACCCTAAGGGTTCTGGTTCGACAGTTGCTCCATATGTTTTAATGGGTTTAATTTACACTTCGATGGGACCAAAAGCGATAGTCAACAAGGATGTGTGCTCTCTGACTCTTCCTGCTTGCTCTCTTCTAAATCTACCATACTCTCACGGATTTGAGAACGACCCTTGCATCGGTGTAAATGATGGAGATTTAGTCAGGGTTAGCAAAGTTTCCGAAAAAGTCACCATTGAAATCTTGAAAAGAGTTGATGAATTATGAATGTCCTGGTCACCGGCGGTGCTGGTTTCCTAGGTTCTCATTTGGTTGATAGACTAGTTGAAAGAGGAAATGATGTAGTCGTTCTTGATGATTTATCAAGAGGTGAAGAATCACACGTTTCCAAATCTGCCAAACTTATTCATGGTGATGTAAGAGTGTTAGAGGATTGGGAACTTGCCATTAAGTCAAATCCTCCAGATATCATTCATCACCTAGCTGCCATTAACGGGACAAAGCGTTTTCATGATGAGGCCGATTTAGTTGTTGATGTAAATGTGAATGGGACCATAAATGCGATTAATATTGCAAAACGAACAGGTGCAAGAATGGTCTTCTACTCATCGCCAGAAGCATTTGGTGAGCAACACAATATGCCTTTGTCAAACTCATCAAATAGTGTCTTCAGTCCTCCATTGAAGCATCAGCGCCACTCATACGGTGTTTCAAAGTATTTGGGAGAGATTCTTTGTCAGTTTGCAGTAAGGAACGGCAGTGATATCAGAATTGTCAGACCGTGTAATGTGTATGGTCCACGCCTAAAAGGTGGAATAAACGGTCAGGTGGTATCAAAAATGCTTGAATCCGATCCTATAATGGTGCATGGTGATGGATTGCAAACACGTTGTATGACTTGGGTTGGAGATGTTATTGATGGAATGCTAAGGGTTGGTGATTATGATTTACCCCCTGGGTCTACATTTAATCTTGGATCTACAGAAGAAATATCAATGCTTGATTTAGCAAAAATAATTTCGAAAAAGCGCTCGATTGAGATAGAATTCTGTGAACCATATCACGGTGACAGCAAACGTAGGTTACCTGATGTTGAGAACAACAACCTCATTGGTTGGCTAGCTGAAACCTCCTTACACGTGGGAATCAATCAACTTCTGTAATGGGTAGCAACATGACCCCAATCTTGAGGGCTTGGTGTTAGTCTGTCGACACCGTGTTGGCACAGTAGAGATAGTCCTTCTCTTGGTGGTATTGAGGATGGAACAATCATACTTTCCACTCTCAGAACAACAAGTCTTGCAACTGCTCCTTCAGGGAGTGGAAAGTCCTCAACCAGTTTACATTTCATCACGACAACTGCTAATGGATGAATTGGTCCCTCACAATCAAGCAGGTTCCATTCACTTTCATCTGTGGGTGTACTGGCCAAGTCAACATCTTTTGCTGCTTCTTTTGTTGGGCACAAAAATTGTAGTTCACACTCACCAGTCTTTACAAGATTGAGATACGTATCTCTCTTTTTTGCTTCCCTATTTTGCGAAAGAGACATTACAATCAATGGCGGTGTATTTGATACGACTGACATACTTGTCATTGGTGCGACATTTTCTCTTTCTCCATCTCTAGTTGAAACAAGTGCTAACGGTCTTGGGGAAGCAGTTGAAGCAAGCCACTTACTACGCGTTGAGTGATCTAACTCATCTATGTCAATCTCCAAATCGGCCTTCGAGAAACTTCTTGTAAACCAGTGATCTAAATCGCCTTTCTCAACTTCCTCTAGTGCATATTGAGTGTAGTTTCGATATGCTCTCCATTCGGATATTATTTCTGGATTATCTCCCCTTTTTTCTTTTCGCTGAATCGACGCATCTGCATACTCTAGGCAATTTTGCAAAAATTCTATGACCGATGGTTTACTCATTCTAACTCCTCCTTGTTTCATATTCTATTCTAGACATTAGGAATTTAGCGGGATTTCCAACCCATACCTCATCCTTTGGAATATCAGATATCACAACTGAACCTGCTCCAACTACACAGTCTTTTCTCAAAGTTGCACCAGCAACAATTGTTGCATTAGCACCAATTACAACTCCGTCTTCCACAATCACTGGCGACCAATCTCCTCTAGATGGGGGATGCCTGTCATTTGTTATTGTTGCATTGGGTCCTATGAATACATCATTACCAATTTCACTTCCATCGGCAATGTAAACAGAGCCCTGAATTCTACAGTTCTTACCAATTATCACATTTTTACCGATATGGGATAGCGCACCAATATTTGTTCCGTCACCTATTGTATGGCTACCCAGCATGCAAGGGTTCCATGCGGTAGCTCCACTGCTTAATTTGATAATCGAATTGTCTGATTCATTCATCCAAGCCCAACTCTCGAGTTAGCATGGACACGTGCCCCTTGGCTTTGACATTGTATCTAGCAAAAATTAAGTTCCCATCTTCACCAATAACGAATGTGGATCTTGCACAACCCATGTATTCTTTCCCATAATTCATCTTTTTTCTCCAAGCACCAAAGGTCATGTGCAAGGAACCATCCTCATCCATTAACAACGGAAATCCTAGATTTTGATCGTTGATGAATTTTTCATGGCTTTTAACCGAGCCCTTTGATACACCAAAAACCTTGAATCCGTGACTCTCGAGTTTAGAGAGATTGTCCCTAAAGTCGCATGCTTGAGTGGTGCAGCCCGGTGTCGAATCCCTTGGATAAAAGTATAGGACTACTTTGCTTCCGTTGGATAGGAGTTCTGACAATGCGTGCCGGTTGCCTTTTGAATCGAGTGCGTCAAACAAAGGGGATTTATCCCCTGCTTCTAGTGTAATAGTATCAGCCATACTATTCCGTATTTGTGATAGCAAATCAAGGTTTGTTTACCACAGATTTTCCACTCTTGGTAGACAAAGGAACCTCAATGCAAAATGCATAAACATCATTGCATAACGCATCAAATTCGACTAGTCAAGCGATTGTATTATAATCCGCCCGGTTCATAGTTTACCTATGGCAGCCAATCGCATGTCTCGCAGATGCCGTAAATTCATGCGACACATACACAAAGCTTCCACAAAATACTCTCTTCAAGAAATTGCATCCAACATCCAAAGCGATCTAGATAAACGAATTCTGTCTTATGAGGAAGCTCTTAATCTAGGAAATATTTTGCAAGACAAGGCTGACATGCTCCCAGGTGATGAGTTAGTATATGCTGTTTCAGATAGAGATTCTTATCGTAGAACGCTTGAACTTTATCTCAAGGACGGCGTGTTGACTCAAGCAGAACAACTCCTGCTGTGGGAAGAAAGAAGAAGACTAGGGATTGATGATCACATACACAACAGACTGATGGAACAACTGCTTGCAGCATGGACACGCCAAGGTAAATCCGTGCAAATCCACGCTTTCCGAAGAGGTATGGCAGATGTCTAATCGGACAATTGCAACTGCAATAATCGCAGTTTTTCTTTTACAAATTGCTATACCAGTAATGCCTGTTGATGCTACAAGTGGACGATCAACTCCAGACTTTTCAGTTTCGGTTATGACACTTTCATCGGGCGGCTCAGTGGAATACTCTGGAGAAAAAAAGCTCGCACCTGGAGATCACATTGTCAGAATAGTAGTTACAAACTCAGGACAAGGGGATGGCGATGCAACTCTTAACCTAGTTCACAGAGCGTCTCCTTCTTCCGCTGAAACTACTGTAAACTCAATCAGCCTTGGTAATATTCCTGCGGCTACCTCTTCAAATCCAATTCTAATAAACTGGACAGCACTATCCGGTGATGATCAAACTCTATTCGCTCGCGTTGCTTCATCCGCTGACACTAATACCAATAATGACGAGAGCTCCATCACATTCGACGTTACTATGTTCCATCTTGGGACTGTTCTAGGGGATAATATACCAGACCCGACTGGTGGTTTTCCCGATGTTCGCCTAAATCATTCAATACACACGTTTGACACTACGGTTAGAAATGATGGTGTTATGGACCTATCAGCAGTAATGGAATTGAATTTTACAGACCAGTCAAACTCCAATAATCGTGTATCATTTTGGTCAAATACTCTCATACTAGAGCCCGGAAGCCTGCTATATCCTTCTGCTGGAGGTACTCTTTCAGCTTCATTTGATGCAAACCCCTTGCTTGGCACATGGACAATGGTGGCTAGGGTGATATTCAATGGAACAGTTTGGACAAACACCGTTGTCAGGGCCGTAGAAACAATAACATTCTCTGATTACATAATCGATGTATCTACCCCAGGAGATAGAGCAATTGAACCAGGGGCTACAACTACCCTGACTTGGATTGTATCTAATTTAGGTAGCCAAGATAATCTAACCGTAGAACTTGGTTCTGACCTTGGGTGGCATGACAATAGCCTTGATGGCTCTGTGATAAATCTTCAAGCTGGGGCTTCAACTTCTATCGCTGTGCTAGTAACAGTCCCTTCATCTGCTGTTAAACCAACCCTTGAAAACATATATCTGAATTTGACTAGCACTACTTCCCCTTACACGGCAAGAAGCGTGGCACATGTGATGGTTGGAGACCAGTATCAAGCCACGGTAATTGCTCCAGTAGGTCCTGTGACGGTCACGCCCGCCCAAACAGAGTCGCTGGAGTTTACAATTGTGAATACTGGAAATGTTCCAGCAGCGTTCGATTTAGATGCGGGTTTGTCCTCGTCAGCTGATAATTGGGACGTAATCCTGACAACACCGGTCACAGATGTTTTGTCTGTTGGATCTAATATCACAGTTTTTGTTCAAATTACGCCTGCTCCAATTTCTTCTCCTCTAGACTCTGGGGAAAGGAATGCCGCTGGAGATAGTATCTACAGTTGGGTTTCCGCAACACCCGTCGAAGGCGGAATTCCTGCACTAAATTCAACTCAACTGGTGGTAAGAGCTGTGATAGCAGTAGATCCCAGTCCAGAGACAGATCAAATAATATTAACACCCGAAGAAGTCCTCGAGGCTAATGGTTCTGGTGGAATTGACGAAATACTATCCTTGTCCGTGCAAGTAAGGCACAATCTAGGAGGCGCAGTTACTGGAGGCGTTGATGCAAATATATCGGTATCTTCTGCAACATTCACACCACATAGCCCCGGTAGTAATAATGAAGCAGTCAGATGGACTTCAATAGTCACTCCTGACAGCGTATCCGGGTTAGAAGTCGATGAGATATTCCAATCATGGCTTGCAATTGATGGTCCCGGTGACGAGTTACCAATGGCGGGTGAGTTGATACTGCCAGTGACGGCAACTCCAAAATTGACAGCAGGACAGCAATCAAGCGGTGTGCTTGCCAGTAGTGTTACACGAAACATCAGTGTGATAATCCCAAGCATAAACGATGGTGAAATAATTACCCAGGGTCCATTAGATGCAGATGTTGGAAATCTCACTGATATACCAATAAAATTCGCCAACACAGGAAATGACATATCTAGTTACAGATTGGTAATTGAAGATGACCTACCCCAATTTTGGGTAGCAACCTTGGAAACTTCCGATGTAAATAATCCGTCAATTGTTGCTAATCTAACTCCTTCAATGTCAGACCATCCAAACCCCGGGAACAACCATATCTCAAATGTTACCCTGAAGGTTACGACAGATCCACAAGCACCTGCGGATACACTTCAGCCGTTGACAATAAGGGTGGAAGACAGAGACACTGGTGAAACTCTTTCCATGAACACGTTATTGATTAGAGTAGAGGAGTCAATTAATTTCGAGTTATATCCAACAAACCACACAATTGACTTATCGCCATTTGAATCTCCTTTAACAAGAGTTTACATTAACAATACTGGGAATGTTGTAACAACGTTTTCAGTTTGGTTGGATGATTCTACCAAAGGGGATGTCGATTTCTCGCTAGAATCTCCATCAGATGTAATCATTGCTCCAGGATACAGTGATTCAGTCAGAATTCGTCTCAACCCAGATGCGGAAGCTAGTGCTGATAAATTGCATATGGCAACTCTGTATGTAGAAGCGATAAATGGCATGAACCTCTCAGCCTCAATTGTTGCAAATATCTCCGCTGATACAGATTTGAAAATTGAAGTCGATAACACGGTCGAAGTGACTCCTGGTCAGAATGAAACTATTGATGTAGAATTCACAAATAATGGAAACTTGATTGAGCATCTTAACGTTACAGCGGTTGTCGAAGGCGGTTGGGATACAACTTGGGAGAAAACCCAAATGACGTTAGAGATAAACGAGTCCGAGGAAAATGAGCTAACCATTTCTATTCCTTCACTTGGTGGAGATGACAGATTGGCAGATGGAGACGTTCACAACGTGACTATCTCGCTTTACTCGGCAAATAATGGCGAATTTTTAGTTGCAAGGACATTTATTTTACAGATATCACCTGTATTCGATGTAGAATTGAAAAACTGGCCTGATGAGATGGAATATTACAGGGGAGAAACGCGCGAATGGGATGTAGAGATTACTAATGTAGGAAACAAGGATGTTGTGGTTGACTTAGTGTATAATATTTTCAAGCCAGGTCTGCAAACCAACTCTATCGCATGGGAACTTATCAGCCCTCAAGGCAATATTTCTCTTCCAGTCCAAGAATCAGTTTCGCTGAAATTTTCTATTGAATTAGATGACTTTAATCCGGACATCCACCTATCTGCTGATTTTACATTAACAATGGATCCAAAAGACCCAGATGTTGAGGGAACTGTAACTGCGAAAACAGTTCTAATGATGTCGAGACTTTACAGTTCCAAAGATTACAAACTAAATGTTCAAACAGACTCTGATGAAAATCAAACAGAAACTATACAATGGTCGCATACTCCAGAGGGAACAAGTAATCCTGCAGAATACATGATTGAATTATGTAGTGCAGAGCGAAGAATACCCTCTACCAATTTAACAGACCCCAAATATGACTGGGACTTTGCAATCCGAGTTGGGGGGGTAAATCAGCATCTAAATCTTAACAATGATTGTGATGGAAGTTCCCATTCAGTAATCTCTCTGCCAGAAGTTGAAGCTTGGGCGACAAATAGATTAGAGATAATAATAGATGAACCTCGTTCACCAAATATCATAACAAACGATGGATATGACTTGACTTTCAGACTATATCATCCTGATGAACATAATGGATTTACAGAGTTCTCGAATGCTACATTCTCATTCTACTTTGATACAAACCCTAAGTTAGCAATAGAAAACTTTGATTTTGAGGAAGGCTCCCTAATCGAGGGCAAATCCCAAACAATTTCTGCTAAGGTATCAAATGTCGGAACAGCAATGGCCTTCAAAATCAAATCTGAACTAATTTGTGATGGCGTTGAAATCAAAAATAAGGTTCGGGAAGAAATCTTCATTATTCCAGGGGGACATAGTTCTTACACTTGGGATGTTGAATATGAAAATCTTGATTGGTGGTCACAATCCAAAGAAGTATCTTGCGAATTGAGCGTTAGTGGAGAATACATAAACGGGACAAGTTTAGACTCTGCCTCAAAAAGAGTCGATGGTAATGTTGAATCTTGGTCTCCTGGCGTTGGAGTTTCATTCGTCGTGTTTTTAGCGCTGCTAATTACATCGATAGGACTGATTAGATTGGTTGGTCAAAATGATAAGTTCAGGCTCGCAGCAGTCTATTCTGGTGTATTAGCCTTAGGTTTCGCATTCCATTTGATGCAATTGACCGGATATAACCTCTCAGGCCTCGTTGTTCTCCTTGTTGCAGCAGTATGGGTTTGGGTTATGACTTGGAAGTCGACAGATGAGTTCCAATTAATCCACGAGGATTACCAGAGG
>CETL01140179.1_pt1 | contig 10248 bp, 12 predicted proteins | sample 356371 | NCBI WGS metagenome assembly CETL01 (sample SAMEA2622518, study PRJEB7988) | marine metagenome | biome: marine biome (ENVO:00000447); feature: surface water layer (ENVO:00002042); material: "saline water (ENVO:00002010), including plankton (ENVO:xxxxxxxx)" | depth 5 m | reverse complement strand
AAAAAATCCTGAAGGTTTTAAATACCTTACTAGTCCAAAGCCTCTAATATTTCAAGAAGTAAATTGATTATATCCAAATATAGAATAAAGGCCATTTCGATAGCAGTTCCCCAATCATTAGAACCGAAAGCTCCCTCTTGTTTTCTTATATAATTAAAATCATAGAGTAAAAACATCGAAAAGAGTGCTGAACCACAAATTGCAGATACCCTAACTACGGATCTACTTATTTCAAAAAAAAAGCGAGCTAAATTGAAAATTATCAATCCAAGTAAAGATAAAAAAAGAACGATTCCAAAAAGTGTATTTTCAGAAAATGAATAAAAATCTCCATAACCGATAAATCCAGTTAAAAGAGTCACCAAAAAAACAATTTTTAAGGCTTTAAATCCATCATTTTCATCCATTTCGAGCATTATAAAAGCAAATATTGGGCCCATACTTAAACTAGTTAAAGTAAAAAAAATTATCCCTACAGTTACTCCCAGATCAAAAGCGCTTACAACTGCTAAAGTTCCAAACATCACAATTGAATTAAAAATTATTATTGAGGCTAGTAGCGCATTTCCTTTAGTTTGATGCTTATATCCACCTTTCAGTAACTTTATAACCTCTTCTTGATTGTTAGCTTCCTGATGATCGGTATGATTTTTTGATATTACTTTTATTAATTTTTTTGGGAATTCCTCTTGAACTTTATAAAAAGGTATTAAATTAAGTTTTCCTTTTAAATTTACCGAACCTCTAAAATTAATTCCAAGAAAAGTTATATTTCTTTCGTAGGCTAATCTGGCTCTATAAATACAATAAAAGCATGAGAGTAATAAGATACCGATTTGGGCTGACAGAATAACAAGTGTTTTAAATAGTAATGAAGTTTCCATTAACATAACTTACAGTATTGCAGACTTTTTATAATAAACCACTGAATTCTCCTCAAAATCATTTTTTCCAATATCTACAAAACCAAATTTTTTATGGAATTCTATTGATGGTTTGTTTTCAGGAAAAGTATTTACCTCGCAACAAAGAGGAGATCCTAGTTCAGTTGCTATTTTCTCAATTAAACTATAAAGATGATTGGCGATGCCCTTTCTTCTGTATTCTTCTTTAATGACAACTCTGTCGATGTATATAAAATGATTTTCGTTATCAGAAAAAAATTTATAATTTCTAGAGGAATAATTGCTACCTTCTCTAAAACAAACCATAAGGCCAATAATTTCATTATCTTTCTTAGCGCAAAAGTTTATATAGCTTTCTTCTAGTAGTTCTTTCAAATAGTCCATGGAATCCAGAAAACCTACTTCAGGAGTATTTGTTTGGTTTAATGTATATATTGTTTTAAGTGATTGTGAATCAAAAAAACTATAGCTATAAAATTTTTGTATTGAGTATGCTCCAAAATTTTTCACAAACTACTGTCTTTAAGCATTTTTCTCTTGTTCTTTTAATGCCTCATTGATTTTCGCCATTGGTTCTGCAATAAACAACTCCTTTGTCATTGTATAGCTTGGATGACCCATCGTTGCTAAATCTTTTGCCTTATCTTTCGCAACAGTCATTAAATTATCAATCTCAACAACATCATCAATTAAACCTGCTTCTTGGGCCTGAGAAAAGTTGTACATTTCTGCACCGAGGACTGCTCTGTATTTATGAGAGTCACTTACCCTAAACTTAATTAATTCCAAAATTGGTGTAGGAATTACCATGTTGGTTCGCATCTCATTGGCCCCAAGCATATAGTCTCCTTTAATACCTATTCTGAAATCGCAGCAACAAATTAAAAATGTTCCAAGCGCAATTCCATGCCCAGAGCATGCAGCAATTACTGGTCTTGGAAAAGAAAATATTCTTGCAAGAAGTTTAAAGGCACTTGAAGACATTTCCACAATACGATCAATATCACCGCTTTGTATAATCTTGAGATCCAATCCAGCAGAAAACATTCCCTCTCTGCCAGTGATGATTAGACATCCAGATTCTGTATCAACTTGATCTAAGCATGCATTCAATTGTTTTGACATTTCAGGCGAAAATACATTTGCCTTTCCATCGTCCAATGAAATTATTGATATATCTTCTTCTTTTTTAATAGTTGCTATTTTTTCTGACATAATACAATTTATAAATAAAATGAAATTTTAACATGATTAAAAAAATTCTTAAGTACACAAAAAATCTTGTTCTTTTGGCTTTAGGTCTGATAGGTATATATCTTTTCAACTTATTTTTTATGAAGCCTTATTCTATTGATCACTTTCTTGGCAAAGAATTAGTGATTGGTCTTGTTGATTCTCCTGAAGCCATGACATACATAGGCGTTTTTGATAGGTTTAATTGGCTTACAAGACATAATTCTAATCTCTCGATTCCAAAAAAAGACGATCGGGAGAATAGTATTAAACAATATGAGCAAGTAATTAAAACTTTATATAAGTATAAAGATTCTAGTCTTTCAGAAGTGCAAAAAAATACAAAAAAAATTGCAATATTTGACGCTGAAAATAATCTGAAACAGGTAAAAGAATTTCCATATCATGACTATCCGCTCAATCAAATAGGTGGAATTCATTTAAATACAATAGAATTTTTAAGCGACATGCATCCAATTAGAAACGAATCTGAAGCTGAAGATTTTATTAAAAGAGCAAATTTAATAAAGAAAGTTTATGAGGGAGTTCTTGCTGATCTTGAAGATCAAGCTGATGCTGGTATTTTCCCTCCTGAATTTGTTTATGATCATGTCATAAATCAGTTAAGTGAATTTATTAGCTATGATTACAATGAGCATCCGCTTTACACTCAGTTCTTAAAAAAGGTTAAAGAACTAAATTTAGGTCAAGATAAAGAAAAGCGATTTGAACTTCAAATTAAAAATGCCATAGACGAAAGCGTAACACCTGGTTTTAAAATCCTTAGAGATTTCATGATGCAAACTAAACAATATGCAAATAAAAATCATGGTATTTGGTCGCAACCAAATGGCGATGAATATTACAAACTTAGAATAAGGTCTTACACAACAACTGACTATTCTCCAGAAGAAATTCATCAAATGGGTCTTCAGGAAGTAAATAGAATATCTTCAAGAATGAGAGAAATTCTTACAGAACTCGGATATGACAAAAACAAAACTGTCGGCGAACTCATGAATGAACTTAATGAAGATCCAGAATTTTTGTATGAGGACACCCCAGATAGAAAAGAAATTGTAGTAAATGACTATACAGAAATGATGCATGAGGCAATAAAAGTTATGACAGATTATTTTCATACAATGCCAAAATCTGAAGTTATAGTAAAAGCAGTACCAGAATACTCAGAGCAAACTGCTGCTGGGGGCTATTATCAAGCCCCTGCTCTTGATGGAAGTCGTCCTGGCGTATTTTATGCAAATTTGTATGACATAAAACAAACTCCAAAATACAGCATGAGAACATTAACATATCATGAAGCAACACCTGGTCACCATCATCAAATAGCACACTCTCTTGAGAACGAAGAGCTTACACTTTACAGAAGATTTGGATATGGTACATCAGCTTTTTCTGAAGGGTGGGCTCTTTATGCAGAAAGATTAGCATTAGAAGTAGGTCTTGCAGAAAATCCATATGATGAATTAGGTATTCTTCAAAGTGAAATATTTAGAGCAGTAAGGTTGGTCGTTGATACTGGTATGCACTATAAAAGATGGACTCGTGAAGAAGCCATGGAATATATGAAAGCTAATACTGGGATGTCTGATACTGAAGTAAGAGTTGAAATAGAAAGATATATTGTTTGGCCTGGTCAGGCACTAAGCTATAAAGTCGGTATGATAAAAATGTTAGAACTAAGACAAAAAGCAATGGATGAGTTAGGAGATGAATTTAACATCAAAGATTTTCATTCTTCTGTATTAGACCATGGTAATCCACCTTTATTTATAGTGGAAGAAATGGTGGACAATATGATTGATAACTTTAAAAATTAATATTTTTCAGGATGCTTGGGTGTAAAAACACTGTAGTATTTTTTTAAATCAATTATGTCTTGAGGGTTATTTCCCGAAGGTGTAAAAACATTACCAAGTAATATTTCTTTCTTTGCAAAATCTATCGAAGCTGGAATTATTTTAGTATTCAATTCTTTTGCAATCCTTAAGAAACCAGTTTTCCATTCTTTTACTTTTGACCTAGTTCCCTCTGGTGACATAGCAATTAAAGCTCCTTCTAAGTCTTTAATTTGATTTAGTGCATCTTGGATTATTCCTCCTGGTTTTGATCTATCTACAGGTATGCCTCCCATATATCTTAAAAAAGATCCTAGACCGTATCTAAAAACTGTGTGTTTTCCTATGAAAGTAATTCTTGCATCTAATCCTGCAACTGTCGCAACTCCAAGTATGCCATCCCAATTTGAAGTATGAGGAGCAACAATTACAACTAGGTTTTTTCCAGCATACTCTTCTGTAATACTTCCACTGACCTTCCATCCAAAAATAGAAAGAATCGTCTTTCCTAGCCATTGAAGAATTTTTGGCCTGTTTGCTCTAAAACTTTTAGGTATTTGCTTATTTGATACGCTAGGCATAGAAACTTATTTTTGTTTCATCTTATCTTTAATGAAATACGGAAGATATATCAAGTAACAAATAATAACTGCAAGTATGTAAATATCAATCATGTGGTAAGGCTCATCTCGCATTAGACTAGTAACATTTAAACCTGGTGGTTTTTCTGCAACATACCAATAATTTGCTGGAGAGCCTAATAAATAATTGATTCCATAAATAACTATTAAAAGCATTGATAAAACAAACAACACCTTATGCACATCCTTAAGATATGGTCTATGACCATCAATAATCATTGCATAGGTTACTCCTAAGAGAATCATTGCATGGCCAATCATATGTCTTATGTAGTGTATGTCTGGGAATGCATATGTAGAGTCAGGAGTCAGTATGGCCATTCCGGCACCAGAAAATCCTGCAAAAAAGGCAAACAGAAAAAATTCTCTTTTTTTAGTCATCAAATATAAAATTATTGATGCTGAAGAAAAGTCGCATAAATGAAGAGGAAGTCCCAGCTTCCAATCATCATTTAAATATCCTTCTTTATAAAAATCCATTCCATGATTAATTAGCATAAGACCAATTATTACTGATATTAGTATGTTTTTACTTGAATCACTTTTGCCAACAAATAATCTTGGCAAAAATACAATTATGCCAACACATATTGAAAAAAAAATAATATGAGAAGGATCTAAAAGATCGAATTCTTTCATTATGAAATGACTTTCTTATGGAGATTCAGGTAAATTATCGTAATCTAATTCTTCATAAGGATTTTGAATACCAATTGCGTCTGGATGAACAACTGATATATCTATATCACTACCATAGTCTCCAGCTATAAAACCTGCAAAAGTACCTCTAGGTGCTAAATAAATTGTTGCATATCTTCCAGATTTTTCATAAACAAGTGTTATCTCTTCTCCAACTTTTGATGAAATTAATCGCCATCCAGTTGATAAAGTTTCTGTTCCATAAAAAATTAGGTTTTCAGCTGGACTAAAGCCAGACGTTAATATGATTCTTCCTGATATTGCCTCACCAGTTCCTAATAAAACAGTGGGTGCTTTAACAATTTGAGCGTCATCGGGTAATGGCAAATCTTCTAAAAGATAAGCAATGACTTTTCTTTGATTTTGCTGATACTCATCAGTAAAAATTGCGCAGCCAGAAAAGATGACTAAAATTACCAAAGTTGTGAGTAAATTCTTCATATCTTATTATCTCATATTTTTTATATATTTATTAAGCATATACTTGACCAAATTTATTTTCAACAAAGTCTTGCCAAGAAATTGATTCTTGCTTAACAAACCCCTTCTGGTCAATTTTTCCATCTAGATACATCTTTAGAACGCTACATGCACCAGAGGCTGTAGTAAGCTGAATTGCGCTGAACTTTTCATTTCCATATATTTTTCTTAAATAAGTTTTTTCTTGAAGAACGCCATCAATTAGGCCTATGACTTTAACAAAAAAGATTATTACATCGTTTTTGGTTCTCGGTACCTCCTTATCAAATAACTTCTCAAGGACTTCTTTATTCTTTTTTAAATGAAGATCATTAAATAAAAATTTCATATGATTAAGATGTCCTGGATATCTGATTGTTTTGTATGAAAGATTTTGAACTTTATTTTGATAGGTTTCGCACATAGTTGCACAACCTCCACTTGTATTAAAAGCTTCAAAGCTTTCTCCATCGATCACAATTTTTTCTGCGCCCTCGAGTGGCATTACTTTTACTTGCCTACCCTCATAAATTGCATCAGCTTCATTACAATATTCATTGATTAATCCGTTTGTTGACCAGCTTAGATAATAACTCATTTCATTTGTAGTAAATCTTGGCAAGGCTCCAACTCTCATAAGCAGTTCATTAACAGTATCAAAATCTTCCATCATTCCCGCTGCACATATATTTATGGCACCAGGCGCTAGTCCACACTGAGGCATAATAATATTATTTGATTTAAGTGATTTAACGAAATCAGTCGTCTCTACATCCTCTGTCAAATCAAAATAACTAATACTTTCTTCAGAAGCTACCTGTGCTATATTTTTATTAACTGCAAATGGTCCTGCAGATATTACAGCATCTACTCCTGTAAGAAATTCTTTAACTTGAGAAATATTGGTTGCATCAAAACCATCAGTAATGTCTCCCTGTTTAATTTCATAATCTTCTTTTAGTAGCTGTTTTAATGCCCAACCAATATTTCCACTTCCGACGATAGCGATTTTAGTTTTCATCAAATTCAACTCCTTGTGCAAGTGGTAACTCTTCACCATAGTTAACAGTTGCAGTCATTCTTCTCATATAATTTTTCCAGGCATCTGATCCTGACTCTCTACCTCCACCGGTATCTTTTTCACCACCAAAAGCTCCTCCAATTTCAGCCCCACTTGTACCAATATTTACATTCGCAATTCCACAATCACTACCTGCTTCGCTAAGAAAAAGCTCTGATTCTCTGATGTCATTAGTAAAAATTGAGCTGCTTAAGCCTTGAGAAACATTATTTTGCATTTGAATTGCTTCCTCAATATTTTTATAACTTTTTACATAGAGTATCGGTGCAAAAGTTTCTGATAACATCTCTTCCTCTATTTGATTTACAAGAACTAGAGCTGGTTTTACATAAAACTCCTTTGGATCTTCGATTTCAATACGATCGCCTCCAAATATAGTAATACCCTTATCCTCCAAAGAATTAATAGTATCTTGCATAGAATTAAAACTTGCTTCAGAAATCAGCGGTCCTATTTGTGATGATTCTTTTGTTGGACAGCCTATTACCAATTCATCAAAGCAATTTTGAAGTCTTTTTGTACAGTCCTCATATATATCCTCATGTACAAAAAGTCTTCTCAAAGATGTACATCTTTGTCCTGTCGTTCCACATGCAGAGAAAGCTATTCCTTTTATAGTCAAGTCTAAATCAGCAGATGGACAAACAATTGCAGCATTATTACCGCCTAATTCTAATAAAAGTTTTCCAAGCCTTGCTGAAACAATTGGTGCTAACTCTTTGCCCATTTGTGTGCTTCCTGTGGCAGAAATTAAATCTATTCTTTTATCCTCACATAGTGCTACAGCCTCTTCATTTCCACCTTCAAGAACTGACACTAAATCAGCAAAATCACCACTTACTTTATTCCAAACCTCTTTGATGCCTCTAGCACATTCATTTGAGTGTGGACTTGGCTTCCATATAATAGAATTACCGCAAACTGCTGCTAGACAAAAATTCCATGCAAAAACTGCCATTGGAAAGTTAAAAGCTGTTATACAGCCAACCACTCCTAATGGATGCCATAATTCTTGAAGCCTATGATTAGGACGCTCTGATGGCATTGTTAAACCATAAAGCTGCCTACTTAAACCCACAGCAAAGTCACACATATCAATAGCTTCTTGTACTTCTCCAAGTGATTCTGTTTTTATTTTTCTAGCCTCTTTGGTTATAGTTGAAGCAAGAGCTTCTTTCTTGGCACGAAGCTCTTCACCAAAAAGCCTAATATATTCTCCTCTCTGAGGAGCAGGTAATGATCTCCATTTATTTGAAATTGCTTTTGATTTTTTAACTAATTCAGAATATTTATTTTTATCCATTTAAAAAGTTGCGGCTTTGGTAGCTCTCCTCCCGATATAGTATTTTACTATAGTTAGGCTTTTAGGTATTCCAATACAGAATTTATTTTATTCACGCCACCAAAGTATTTAGATTCATCTTCATCAAAAGAATTTAAGCTTTGAATTAGTGCATTTTTTTGATCCGGATACTCATGAATTAGCTTCAATGGTTGGAAAATAACATTAATCGTAAATAAAGAATAGTTTTTATGAAATCTACAAAGAGTCTCTTTTTCGGATCTAATAAACCAATCCGTTGGATGGGTTTTTAACTCTTCCTCTTCTGTAAGATGAAATCTTTTTGTATCTCCATGTATTAACCAATTTTGTCTTGCAAATGGTTTTAATATTGGGGCTTGCTTAATAAATTTTGATATTTTATCGCCAATCTTCTCCTCAAGAGATGTAACAGGACTATGAATTGTCTTTAATGGTTTTCCTATCTTGGTCCTTACATCCCAATAACTTGGTGAACATATGCTTGCTGCAAGCAATCTTTGTTCTCCGCTAGATTCCAACAAACACAAATCATCTTCAATACATAAACTAAGCTCTGCTATCAAATCTGGATAGGCTGTTTTTTTAATACCAAAAATTTCTCCAAGGTATTTTTGAGCATCTTCTGAGCCAGCTGTTGTAGCTACTACTTTTTCATAACTTTTTGAAAAAAGATTTTTTTTATGCTCTATAAGTTTTTTGTTTGGAGCTCTGTTAAGCCAAGAATCTATTTCTATAGGTTTTAACCCCATACGGTATTTTTTCTCGCCAGTGCCCCACGGAGGACTTGACCAAAAATGTTCATTAATGGTATTCATTAAATTATAAAGCTGTAATTATTCTTAAAATATCTTATGTTTTCCTTGAAGGATTTCAAAATACATTTTGTAATCCCCTATGAAACTATAAAATGGGTATTTAAAAGTTGCTGGCTTGTTTTTTTCTATAAAAAAATGCCCCACCCATGCAAAACCATACCCAGACAATAATGCATACAAAATAAATAAAAAATTAAAGGACAAGAAAAACTGTATCAAGAAGAATATTCCAATACTTGTTCCGATAAAATGCGTAAGCTTAGTATATTTATTGTCGTGTTCAGATAGATAATAAGGATAAAAATCTTTAAATGTTTTGTAATGCTCCATAATTTTACTTCCTTGGTGGTAAACCGCTAACTCTAGTCAAAGTAGTTGTAACGCTTGCTCGTCTGTGTTCTGACAAATCTTGATATTCAGGATCTGAATACCACTCTTCTGCATGCTTGGCAGTGGGAAAGCTAAATAATATGACCCTTCCCTCCATAGGTTTTTCTCCTTCAACATTAACAATATTATCGTCATAAGTTATAAACTCACCGCCATGTTTTTTTAACAATGGAAAAAATCCCTTTTCGTATTCTCTATATCTATCTGCATCATGAATTTGCAGGTTTGCGATCATATAAACTTTGACTTCTTCCATAATCTATAAATTATTTTGGTGCAGCCCCAGGCTGGTAATCATAGTAACCATCTAGTGGAATCATTAAATGAACAAACTTTGTTCCCTTAAACATTACATATGGAGCTCCAGTAGTATAGTCTGTAGTTTGTCCATCAAGTGATGCCGGATCTTTTGGCATTAACATCATATGTGCTCCAGATTCAATATAGTGTTTATGTCCAGCATCTTTTTGACCATCTGTGTATGGTTTAAAGTTATCTACTCCTAAGTCACCATGCTTCATCCAAATCCAGCCGTCACCTTTTAATTGAGGTGTTTTATCAGCTATGTAAGCTTCAACCCATGCTACTGCATTTGGATCAGAGCAAGCTGCTGCTGTTGCATGAGCATCTGCAAATCCTCCATCAGGCATAGGAACAAGATTTCGACATGTCCAACCATTTGTTCCTTCTCGTAATACTCGCCCATCAGCACTAATGACAGTTGCATGATCTCCTATAAATGCTGGAGCTGCGCTGGTATAAGCTTTAATTTGCCAAGCATCTGAATTTCCATGCATATGATGACCGTCATGATCGGATCCAGCTGAAACGCCTAGAGCAAA
>CETL01064625.1_pt1 | contig 10267 bp, 10 predicted proteins | sample 356371 | NCBI WGS metagenome assembly CETL01 (sample SAMEA2622518, study PRJEB7988) | marine metagenome | biome: marine biome (ENVO:00000447); feature: surface water layer (ENVO:00002042); material: "saline water (ENVO:00002010), including plankton (ENVO:xxxxxxxx)" | depth 5 m | reverse complement strand
TGGTATTTAAACTTATATATGAAAATTACTAAGATAAAAGAGGACATCAGTTCAGATATTGCAAATTCTTTTAAAAATAGCATAGCTATTGACACTGAGGCAACTGGTCTGCAAATACCTGAAAGGGACAAATTAAGTTTAATTCAAATTTGTGATGAAAAGGGTAATGTCTACATTGTTCAACCAAATAAAAAAAGTTATCATGCTCCTAATTTAGTTTCTGTTTTGGAAAATGATAAAATTTTGAAAATTGGACATTTTTTAAGGTTTGACAAAAATGCCTTAGAATATTTTCTCAAGTGCAGAATTAAAAATATATTTTGTACAAAAATTTGCTCGAAAATTATTAGAACATACGATTCCAATCACGGTCTTAAAGATTTAGTGAGAGAGTTTTGTAATAAAAACTTAGATAAACGTCATGGAAGTAGTGATTGGAATAAAGAATTGGATGAATTAAGTGACAAACAATTAGAGTATGCAGCTAATGATGTAATTTATTTACATAAAATAAAAGGTGAACTCGAAAAAATGTTAATAAGGGAAAAAAGAATGGATTTATTTAAAAAGTGTATGAATTTTTTAGATACCAGAATAGAATTGGATCAAAAAGGTTTTAAGGAGGACATTTTTCATCATTGAGTTTAAATGAACAAAAAAAAATATATATGGTTAGCTAAAAAATCTGCCGACATTCAGATTAATGAGCTCAAAAAAATTAAAAAAACTTTTAATTCTTCCTTTGTCAAGGCTGTAGATCTTATCTTGAATAATAAAGGAAAAATAATTTTTGCTGGGATAGGAAAATCCGGATTAATTGCTCGAAAGATTTCATCAACATTTTCTAGTGTTGGAATTCCTAGTTTTTTTTGCGATCCAGCACAAGCACTACATGGAGATATGGGTCAGATCGAAAAAAAAGATCTCTTAATAATTTTTTCTTATTCAGGAAACTCATCTGAATTAAAAAATATGTTAAGATATGCAAATCGATATAGAATTAAAATAATCGGGGTTGCTTCGAAACCCGAGAGTATTTTATTAAAAGCTAGTGATGTAAAGATTTTAATTCCTAAAGTAAAGGAGTCTGATGTAACTGGTATGGTGCCAACATCAAGCACCTCAATAACTCTTCTTCTTGGAGATTGTTTAGCTACAACAGTGATGCAACTAAAAAAGTTCTCTAAAGAAAAGTTCAAAGTCTATCATCCTGGAGGTAATATTGGTAATTCTTTGCTTTTAGCAAAAGATATCATGGTATCTGGAAAAAAAATGCCAGTATTAAATTATAAAAAAAATTTCAAACAGGCATTGAAAATAATGAATCAAAAGAAACTCGGAATAATTGTTGTCTTAAAAAGAAAGTTTATCTTAGGATTAATAACTGATGGCGACCTTCGGAGAGAACTTAAAGATTATTCAAACGACAAAGATTTAGTTAAATTTATGACAAAAAAACCTTTCGTGGTTAATGAAAATATGCCCGCCACAAAAGCATTGGGCATTATGAATGAGAAAAAAATAACTAGTCTTTTAGTTGTTCAAGATAAAGATTTAAATAAAAAAAATAAAACTCTTAAAGGGGTTATTCACATTCATAATTTATTAAATTATGGAATAAAATAATGATAAGAAAAAAGAAATTAAAATTTATCCAAATTACATTAATTTTATTAGGCATTATTATTATTTTTTTAACTTATTCAAAAAATTTTCAAAAAGATCAAGGTAAAGAGATCCTTAGTAAAGATGCAAAAATTAAGATAACTAAAGAATTAGACTCAAAAAAAAATAATAGTGAAGGAAATAAATTTTTTAATATTGAATATTCAGGTTTTGATTTATCTGGTAATAGATATATCCTAAAATCAAAAGAGGCAGTCACAAATCCATCAGATGAAGAATTAATTTTCATGGTAGATGTTGAAGCAACTTTCTATTTTAAAGACAATACAACTTTAAAAGTGTTTTCTAAATCAGGAATTTATAATAATAAAACTTTAGATATGCAATTTAAAGAAAATGTAAAAGCTTTTTATGAGAACAGCAAACTTTTAGCAAATGAGGCAGAATATTCAAATTCCGAAGGCTTTTTGACGATTTCAGACAATGTAAGAGTTGACGACACCAGAGGAAATTTAATTGCTGACAAACTTTTTTTTGATATAAAAAAACAAACTTTAAATATAGACTCCTTTAATGATGGTAAAATTAATGCTAATATAAAATTGAAATGAAAAAAGGTTTTAGAATTTTAAAATTCAAAAAAGACAAACCAATTTTTGAGGTAAAAGACATAAGTAAATCTTATGATGGAAGACCGATACTAAAAAAACTTTCACTAAAAGTCTATCCTGGAGAATGCGTTGGGGTGCTTGGACCAAATGGTTGTGGTAAAACAACTTTATTTTCAATGTGTATTGGTGAACAATCCCCAGAAGGCGGAAAAATTTTGATTAACAATAAATCAATTGAACAGATACCAATTCATTTAAGAACTAAAGAAGGCTTAGGATACTTACCTCAACAGAGAAGTGTATTTGACATGTCAGTTTATGATAACGTTTTAGGTGTTGCTCAAATTTCAATTAAAGGAGCAGAAAATCAAAGAGCTATTACTGAAAAACTTCTTGATGAATTTAATTTACAACACTTGAGAACATTAAATGCTTCTGTTTTATCTGGGGGTGAAATAAGAAGATTAATGATGGCAAGAGTTATGATTAACAAACCAAAAATTGTTCTTTTAGACGAACCTCTAGCCGCCCTAGATCCGTTAGTAATACAAGATATCCAGAAATATATTTTAAAAATACAATCAAGTGGAACCGCAATACTTGTTACAGATCATAATGTGAAAAACTTATTTGATATTACTGATCGAAGTTATGTTCTTGGCGAACATACAGTCATTGCTGAAGGCACATCTAGAGAAATATTAAAATCTACAAAAGCAATTGAGTATTATTTTGGTTCTCAATTTTCTTAACGTAAATGCCAATAAAAAGTTTTAGTTTAAGAGTAAAACAAAAAATAACTCCTTTCTCAAAAACAATCCAAGTCGACTCAGATAAATCTATGTCTATAAGAAGTTTTTTAATCGGTTCGATTAGCCAAAATATTACCTTAGCAAAGAATGTATTGGAGTCAGATGATGTTCTATCAACTATAAAATGTTTGAAAAAATTAGGTGTTAAGATTTTAAAAAAAGGATCTAAATCTTATCATATTTACGGCAAGGGATTAGGATCACTATATGCTAAAAAAAATTTAATTTTGAATTTTGGTAATTCAGGGACTCTAGCGAGACTTTTAATAGGTATATTATCAACTACTCCAAGTATTGAGGTAAAGCTAACTGGCGACCATTCTTTAAAAAAAAGAAATATGAGAAAACTTATAGAATTGATGGAAGAATTTGGGGCAACATTTTTGCCAAAAAAAAAATATTATTTTCCTTTAAAACTTATCTCAACTGAGATGCCACTAGGAATTGACTATAAAGCGGGCGTATCAGCACAATTAAAAAGTGCAGTAATTTTTGCTGGATTAAACTCATATGGAAAAACTAGCGTGCTCGAAATTGAAAAAAGTAGAGATCACACTGAAAATATGCTCTTAACAAATTCACAAAACTTTAAATTAAGAAATGAAAAGAAAAAAATAATTGAAATTAATGGAAGAAGGTTTTTGAAGCCTTTAAATATAAACATTCCAGGTGACCCCTCTTCAGCGGCCTTTTTTACTGCTTTAGCACTTTTAAATAAGAAGTCTTTTTTAAAAATAAAAAATGTTGGACTGAATAACACAAGAATTGGATTCTATAAAATTTTGAGAGAGCGTGGAGCGAAAATAAAATTTGAAAATATCAAAAAATTCAACAATGAAACAAGAGGCGATATTATTATAAAAAGTTCAAAACTAAAACCTCTATTTACGTCAAAAAAATATTATGTGAATTCAACTGATGAATATCCTATTCTTTTTGTAATCGCTGCACTTACCAAAGGCGTTTCTGTATTTAAGGGTATTGGAGATCTAGCTAATAAAGAAAGTAACCGTATTAAAGAAATGCAAATAACTCTAAAACAAATCGGAATAAAAAGTATTTTTAAAAAAGATGAATTAAAAATTTTTGGCGCAGGAATTATTGATGCAAAAAATAAAAATATTTTAGTTCCAAATTTAGGCGATCATAGGATTTGTATGTCTACTTTCATTTTGTCTGTTTTAACTGGAGCTAACACAAAAATTAAGAATTTTGAGACTGTCTTTACATCCTCCCCATCCTTTTTAAAAATTATGAAATATTTAGGAGTGAAATATGAAGTCCAAAGATAAATTTATACAAGTATCTTGCGATGGAGGAGCAGCAACTGGTAAATCTACTGGTGCTAAAATGATATCAAAAAAATATAATCTAAAGTTTTTGTCATCAGGTTTGTTATATAGATACGCAAGTTATTTGATTTTAAAATTTAAACCAAAAAAGGAATTGAGTTTTCTCAAAAAAAAATTCATTAAGTTGAATTACTTAAGACTTAATAAGATAAATTTACATTCTCCCATAATTTCAGAACACAGTGCTGTTATTGCCAGAAAAGGAGAAATAAGAAAAATATTAAAATCTTATCAAACAAAATTTGCAGAGAAAAATAAAAATTGTTGTATAGAGGGAAGAGACATATCTACAAAAATTCTTCCACACTCTGACGTGAAGTTTTTCTTTAAATGTGATCTTAATATTGCAGCTAGGAGAAGATACAAAGATTTCAAAAGAGTTAATTCAAAAATTAAATTTAATGAAGTTAAAAAAGCCTTAAGAATAAGGAATATTTTAGATATCAAAAGAAAAAACAGTCCTTTACTTAAACACAATGATTCGGTATCTATCGACACCGGAAAATTGAACAAAAAAGCTATGTTAAATAAAATGTCAAAATACATAGATAAAGCGATAAAACTTAAATATGGCAACTGAGCAAGAACTAAAAAAATCAAGTTCATTACATAAAGAGTTTCAAAACCTCTTAGATAAGGACTTCAAAGACAGAAAATTAAAAGAAAACGAAATAATCAAAGCTAAAGTTACTGAAATAACAAAAAACTTTGTAGTTGTTGACTGTAAGGCGAAGATGGAAGGAATGATACCTATTGAGGAATTTAAGAACGACGATGAGTTGGGTAAACTAAAAGTCGGATCTGAAATTGATGTTTATCTTGAGAGAATTGAGTCTTTTAAAGGAGAGATAATTATTTCCAGAGATAAAGCTAGAAAGATGAAAGCTTGGAAGAAAATGGAAAAAGTTTTTGAAACTCAGGAAGAAATGACGGGTTATATTACAGGTAAGGTAAAAGGTGGTTTTGTCACTACAGTAGAGGGGCTTCCGTGTTTCATGCCATCTTCACAAATAGATGTAAGGCCTCTTAAAAGAATAGATCATCTTATGAATACCCCTGTAAAAGTAATTGCAACTAGAATTGATAAAAATCGTGGAAATGTTTGTGTTTCAAGAAGAGCTGTTTTAGAGAAAAGTAAAAATGCAGAAATAACTGAAGCATTAAAAAATATAAAAGAGGGTCTAATTGTTGAAAATGCTATTGTAAAAGCAACTACTGACTGGGGAATTTTTCTAGATATTAATGGTATTGATGCTCTATTACATGTTTCAGACTTAAGTCATGGAAGAGTAAAAAAACCTTCTGACCTTGTAACCATTGGACAAAAATTAAAAGTAAAAATTACAAAAATTGATGAAAAGACAAACAGAGTTTCAGCTTCGGTTAAGGCTTTAACTGAAGATCCTTATGAAAACATAGAAAAGAAATATAAAATTGGCGAAATATATGAGGGCATAGTAACAAAAATAATGGATTATGGATGTTTCGTAAAAATTGAAGACGGTATTGAAGGATTAATTCATAATTCTGAATTAGATTGGACAAACAAAAACATAAAGCCAAACAAAATCTTGTCTGTCTCACAAAATATTAAATTTAAAATAGTAAATATTGATAAAGAAAATAAAAGAATTTCTCTATCTTACAAAGCTACATTATTGAATCCATGGGACAAAATAAAAGATAAAATTGGAAAAGAAGTTGAAATAAAAATTAATAATATTACGGAAAAAGCAATTTTTGGTGAGCTAGTTGACTCTAAACTAACAGGTATGTTGCATTACAAAGAGATATCGTACGAAGAAAATATTGAAGACTTAAAAAGATTTAAAAAAAATGACATATTAAAAGTAAAAATTATAGAACTTAAAGATGATAAAATAAGATTTTCAAAAAGAGCTCTTGATAAAGACCCATTTGATTTTTTCAAAGATAATAATAAGAAAGTTGGGGATGTAATCACTACAAGAATACACGAGGTTTTGAAGACAGGTGTAAAAGTATCTCTAGATAAAGATAAAAAGCTAGTGGTCACAATAAGAAAAACTGATTTAGCTAAAGACGCTGCAGACGCTAGGCCAGAAGTTTTTTCACCTGGAAATGCTTTAGATGCAAAAATAATTGAAATTGATATTAAAACTAGAAAAATTAAATTAAGTGTTAAAGCAGCTCAAATAGATGAAGAAAAATCTTTAATTGCTAAATTTGGAGAGGGAGCAACAAAATCAGGAGCTACATTAAAAGGAATCTTTGAAAAAGCAATAGGTAAAAAAAAAAGTAAAAAAAAATAATTGTCACGAAAAGAATTAATAAAAAATCTTAAAAAAAAAAATCCAAATCTTAATAAATCTGAATTAGAGAATATAATAGACACTTTTTGTAAAGTTATTCAAAATGCTCTTAATGATAGTAAAAATGTGGAACTCAGGGGTTTTGGCTCTTTTTTTAAAAAAAAATTGAAAGAGAAATATTCAGCTAGAAATCCAAAAACAGGAGAAATAATTTATGTTCCAGAAAGATATAAGGTAAGATTTAAAGCAAGTAAAAAACTTAACAAAATTATCAATCGATGAAAAAATTAAAAATTTTTATAGCTTGTGATACGCCAAGTAATACAAAATTAAAGCATATAATTAAAGAGACTAAAACAAAATATTTAGATATTGGTTATAAGATCGGTCTTGAGTTTTTTCTTAGTCCCTCAGGTAGGAAAATTATTGCAAAATTGAAAAATAAAAATATATTCCTTGACCTTAAACTAAATGATATTCCAAATACCTGTGTTGCCGCTATAAACTCTATTAAAGATTTAAAAAATATTTCGTATCTTACTGTTCATATTAACGGAGGTTTTGAAATGTTAAAAGCTATTCGTAAAGAGACTAAGAAAGTTAATAAAAAACTAAAAATAATTGGTGTTACTGTGTTAACAAGTTTTTCAAATTCGTCTATTAAAAAAATAGGTCATACTAAGTCGGTTAGAGATTTAGTAAAACAACAAGCTTCTCTTGCTAAGAGGGCTCGATTAGATGGCATTGTTTGCTCAGGACATGAAGCAAAATATTTAAGGAAAATTTGTAAGAATATGGAAATTATTACTCCAGGAATAAGATTGCCAAATGATAAAAAAGATGACCAAGAAAGAGTTATGACACCAAAACAAAGTATTAAAAATGGCGCAACCTCACTTGTGATGGGTCGCAGCCTTTTAAAAGGAAACATCAAATCTAATATTAAAAAACTAGTTCAATCGTTAAGCTGAAAAATGAAACTTAAAGTTTGCGGGCTATCAAGTATCAATGAAGTTAAAACTTGTGTTTCAAAAAATGTAGATTATTGTGGGTTCATTATCAACTACCCAAAAAGTCATAGGTTCATTTCATTGAGTAAGGCTAAAGAAATTACCAGCGTAGAAAAAAAAAATACAAAATTTGTAGCTGTGCTAGTAAATCCTAATGAAAAGGAATTAGAAATTTATTCAAAATTAAATTTTGATTATTTTCAACTTTATGGAAACTACAAAGATTTAGACCTGAAAAAGATTAAAAAAAAATTTAGAAAGAAAATAATTTGTGCTATCCAGGTAAAAAAAGAACAAGATGTTTATAATTATAAACAAATAGAAAATGAGTCAGATATTATTTTGTGGGATAGTTCAGGTTATGAAAAAAGTTTAAGCTGGGATTTTGATTGGATAAAATCAATTTCAACAAAAGTGAAAAAAATGATAGCTGGAAATATCACGATTGAAAAATTAAACGTTTTAAAAGACGTAGCTGATATTATTGATGTTTCTGGAGCTTTGGAGACAAATAAAGTAAAAGATATTAATAAAATCAAAGAATTTATAAACGAGGTAGGAAAAATTTAAAATGAAAATTAAAAAAGGAGTGCCATTAATAGACCAGCACGACAAAAACTTTATGTATGGTGGAAAATTTGGTGGAAACTTCATACCAGAAACTTTAAAAAAACCTATAGATGATTTAACAAAATTATTTTCAAAATTAAGAAATAATAAAAATTTTTTAAAAGAAAGAGATTTTTATTTTAAAAATTATGTTGGAGCTCCTACTCCATTTATCAAGTTAGAAAATTTAACAAATCACCTTGGTGGTGCCCAAATTTATGCTAAAGTTGTTTCTGAAGCAAATGGGGGGGCGCATAAAATTTATAATGCCACTGTACATTGCTTAATAGCTAAAAAAGCGGGGAAAAAATTTATAGTTGGCGATACGGGTGCTGGATATGCAGGTAAAATGCTTTCGATGGCCGCGAGAAAGTTTGGACTAAAATGTAAAATCTTTATGGGAGCAAAAGATATAAAAAGACAAAGACCTAATGTTGAGGCTATGAAAAAAAATGGAGCAACAATCGTACCTGTAACTACTGGCAGTCAAACACTAGTAGATGCAGTAAGTGAGTGCATGCGTTATTGGGTGTCCAACTGTGACACTACACACATGTGTGTCGGTTCTACAGTCGGTCCTAATATTTTTATAAAAATATGTGCATGGAGTACGGCTCAAATTTCTAGAGAGCTAATTTTACAAGTAAAAGAGGAATTTGGAAGAATACCAAAAAAATTAAAATTGATTAATTGTGTAGGTGGAGGAAGCTCGGCAATGGGATTTTGGAATGAGTTTATGGACACTGATGCGGAATTTATTGGTGTTGAAGCTGGTGGACCTACAAAAAGCAAATTGCACGCTGCTCCATTAACAAATAATTCAAAAATTGGAATTTTGCATGGAGCAGCACAGTATGTAGTTCAGGATAAGGAAGGCCAGATAGGTTCAACAGAGTCAATTTCAGCTGGTCTAGACTATCCTGGTATCTCACCCTTGCATTGTTTTTTAAAAGATACAAAAAGAGCAAAATATACCTCTGCTAGTGATGAAGCAGCATTAAAAGCTTATCAGTTAGTTTCTAGATTAGAGAACATTTCACCTTCCTTAGAACCTTCGCATGCTTTTGCAGAAGCAATTCGTATCGCTCCAAAATTGAGTAGTTCTGAAATATTAATTGTTGATAGCTGTGGTGACTCTTTAAAAGATAAAGATATAATTACTCGAAAAATAGGTTCGTACTCAAGATGAAATCAAAAATAAGTACAGTATTCGAACAATGTAAGATAGAAAAACGACCAGCTTTAATTACTTACACGGTGGCTGGGGATAATAGTAAAAATAATTCATTAAAAATTTTAAACTCTATTTCAAAACATGCAGATATTTGTGAGTTAGGTTTTGTTCATAATTGCCCAATTGCTGATGGCAGCCAAATACAAAATAGTTCTTACAGAGCTCTTAAGAACGGTATTAATCTTAAGGATACCTTTGATATTGTAAAAAAATTCAAAAAAAATAGACCCGAGAAACCTTTAATTTTGATGGGGTATTATAATTTAATTTATCAGATGGGAGAAAATCTTTTTTTAAAAAATTGTAAATCTTCTAAAGTAGATGGATTAATTATTGTTGATTTGCCTTGGCCTGAAAATAAAAAATTTGCCAAAAAATGTAAACAAAAATCAATTAGTTTTATTCAACTTTTGTCTCCTACTACCACAAAAGAGAGAATAAAGAAGATAATAAATGACTCTCATGATATGATTTATTATATTTCAATGTTGTCTACGACTGGCGGGAAATTGAAAGTTTCACCAAAACAAATATTGCAAAATTACAATAAAATTAAAAGAGTAAATCCAAGTAAAAATCTTGTAATTGGTTTTGGGATAACTGATAAGACTATAAATTCACTTAAATCTGTAAATGGCTTGGTTGTAGGAAGTATGTTGTGTAAAAGTATTACTGATTCGCTCAAAATGGGACAAAATCCTGTCACAAAGTTAGATAAAGTT
>CETL01002668.1_pt1 | contig 10270 bp, 12 predicted proteins | sample 356371 | NCBI WGS metagenome assembly CETL01 (sample SAMEA2622518, study PRJEB7988) | marine metagenome | biome: marine biome (ENVO:00000447); feature: surface water layer (ENVO:00002042); material: "saline water (ENVO:00002010), including plankton (ENVO:xxxxxxxx)" | depth 5 m | reverse complement strand
AGCAAAATGAGTTTTATGAAAAAAGCCCCACTTGTTGGGGCTTTTTTTTATATACGAAAAATAATTAAAAAAAATCATGCCGGATTTAATTGCATTGTAACAAACAAATATATTAATTTATAATATCGGATTATTTCCCAATTAAATAACATATAAAGAGGTAAAAAAATTAATGAAAAAAATAGGAATATTTTGGGGCAGCTCTACTGACAATACAACTACTGCTGCACTTTTCATGAAAGAATATTTAGAAATGAATGACCATGTTGTGGAAGCCCACAATATCGAAGAAACAGATCCTGAAAAAATACTCGAATATGATAACGTTATCATTGGATGTCCTACGTGGCATATTGGAGAATTACAAGAAGACTGGGACTCAGTTTTTGGAGATTATGAAGGTCTTGATTTTAATGGTAAAACTGCTGCTTTCTTTGGTTGTGGTGATCAAGTAGGTTATCCTGCTAATTTTCTAGATGCAATTGGAATGCTAGCAGAACCATTCACTAAAAATGGTGGTTCATTAATAGGAAAATGTTCAAGAGATCCTTACAATTTCACTGGTTCTAGAGCTTTAGACTCAGATGATAAGCTAATGGGACTAGGCCTTGACTACGATAATGATGATGAAGAAACATGCGAAGATATGATGATCATGTGGCTTGAAGACATTATTGATGATTTCAAGTAAAATATAATCTAGCTATCTCTTAACATTTTTTGAACTTCAAGAACGTGTAGTTCTTCTTGACCTATCATTGTTCTTGCATATTCTTCTAAATATACAGATTTATTATCAATAACATCTAGAAGCTCGTAATACATTTCTATTGCTTTCTTCTCATGCTCAAGAGTTTCATTTAATAAATCTTTTATATCATGATTAAATGTTTCATGCATTTCCTCTAAGTTTAGAGGTGGATGTCCACCCAAGCCAGTTATGTGCTCTCCAGCAAGATTTGCATGATCTAATGATTCAGTTGCCTGCGCTTTAAAAAAATCAATTAAAGGTAGTCTGTTATACCCAAAAATCATTAAAGAATAATGTGTATACCTTATTACTCCAGACAATTCTAGTGTAAAAACATCGCTTAACTTTTTAATTATTTTTTCTTTATTCATTTCGTCGTTTTGTCCTATTTCAGTTAAATTAGATTTAATTCTTATTTATAGTATAAATTAAATAAGTTATAAATCCAAATGCTCCAATCATAATTACGGGAAAATTTAAACTGTGTGCGCCTTTGAATGCGTATAGTCCAACTGAAGCAAACATTGTTAATAAAAACCAAATTGGAAGTCCAAAAATTAATGCTTTAAAAACTATTTTAATCCATGGAAGATTGTTTGGACTATTTTGATTCACAAACTATTTAAATGCAGGTATTCCTGTAATATCATGTCCAAGAATTAAAGTATGCATTTCATGAGTACCTTCGTAAGTATAAACACTTTCAATATTCATCATATGACGCATTATTGGATAATCTGCTGTAATTCCATTTCCACCTAAAATAGACCTTGCTAATTTGGCACATTCTCTTGCAACTTCAACATTATTTCTTTTAATCATTGAAACTTGAGTATGCTTTAATGTTCCATTATCTTTATTCTTACCAACATGGAGAGCTAATAATTGACCTTTTGTAATTTCATTTAGCATCCACACTAATTGTTGCTGAATCATTTGATAAGAAGCAATAGGCTTATCAAATTGAACTCTATCTTTAGAATACTGAAGGGCAACATCATAAAGATTCATCGCAGCACCAATTGCACCCCATCCTATTCCAAACCTAGCTTGAGTTAAACAACCCAACGGACCTTTTAAACCTTTAACATTAGGCAATAAATGAGAATCTGGAACAAAAACATCTTCTAAAACTAGTTCTGATGTAACAGAAGCCCTTAATGACCATTTACCATGCATAATTGGAGCAGAAAATCCTTTAGAATCAGATTCAACTATAAAGCCTCTTACAATTCCAGTTTCATCTTTTGCCCATACAATTGCTAAATCTGCTATAGCGCCATTAGTAATCCACATTTTTGAACCATTTAAAATATATCCCCCCTCTGTTTTTTTTGCATTCGTTAGCATTCCAGATGGATTAGATCCAAAATTTGGTTCTGTTAATCCAAAACAACCGATTTTTTCACCTTTTGCGAGTAGTGGAAGCCAATATTTTTTTTGTTCTTCACTACCATATGCAAAAATAGGATACATTACGAGTGAACCTTGGACGGAAGCAAAAGATCGTATTCCTGAATCAGCTCTTTCTAACTCTTGACAAATTAAACCATAAGCAATATTTGACATTCCGCTGCAACCATACTCTGTAGGAATATTTACACCAAAAAAACCAAGATCAGCAAACTTTGAAATTAAATGCTTAGGAAATTCACCTTTTTCATAATATTCTTCTATGATTGGCATAACTTCTTTTTCAACAAAAGTTCTTGCCGTATTTTGCACCATCAACTCCTCATCGGAAAAATATTCTGAGATGCCTAAATAATCTAACGCATTTAATTTCATACTTTTTTACCTTTATTTATGTCTATAATTTAAGAAACAAATACTATTTAATATTCTAAAATTTTTTCAATATTTTCTTTAATTCTAGAAATAGGCATATAAATATTTTTTTCAATATCAGAAGAAAATGGTATCGGAGTATCGAGAGAGCCTAATCTTACTATTGGAGCATCCAAATATTCAAATATATTTTGAGTTAAATCTGCACTAATTTCTGATGCTATTGAACCGGTAATATTATCTTCAGTCAAAATCATAACCTTATTTGTTTTTTTTACACTTTTATAAACTAGATCCTTATCCCATGGCAAAAGTGTTCTTAAATCAATAATTTCAATTAAATTTTTATACTCTTGGTTGCTATTTAAAAAATCTTTCATCCAATGCACTCCCATTCCATATGTAATGACAGATAATGCTGTACCATCTTTAACTATTTTAGCTTTACCAAATGAAATGTGATAATTAGATTCAGTTAAATCTTCAGAAACACTTCTATAGAGCGCCTTATGTTCAAAAAATAAAACAGGATTATTATCATCAATTGAACTAAGTAATAAACCCTTTGCATCTCTAGGAGTAGATGGGTAAACAAGCTTTAATCCAGGTACGTGAAAAAACCAAGATTCACTACTCTGAGAATGAAATGGACCTGCTCCAATACAGCCTCCTGTTGGAAGCCTGAGTGTAACATTAATAGGCTGATTCCATCTATAATATGTTTTAGCTAAATTGTTTACAATCTGATTAAATCCTACACTTACAAAATCTGCAAATTGCATTTCAACAATAGGTTTAAAACCTTCAATTGCTAGACCCATTGCAGTTCCTATAATCCCTGATTCAATAATTGGAGTATTCCTAACTCTATCTTTACTAAATTCATCTAAAAACCCTTCTGTGATCTTAAATACACCCCCATATTCAGCAATATCTTGCCCCATGATTAAAACTGATGAATCAGATCTCATTTTATTAGAAATACAATTACTTATGGCATCAATAAATCTTGTCTTTTTAACATTTATTTCATCATACTCTAATTCAATATAATTATTTGGACTATAAACGTCTTTTAATTCCTTTTCAACCGTGCTACTTGGATTATCTGAAACTAAAGACTTATCAATAATTGGTAGAATATTTTTTTCAAAATCAGATTCAATATTTTCTATAAAATCACTATCAACAATTTTATTTTTTATTAAAAATTTTTCATAAAATACAATAGGATCTTTCTTTTTCCATTTTTCAATTAAATTATCTGGAACATACTTAACTCCTGATGCTTCTTCATGACCACGTACTCTAAATGTAACTGCTTCTAGTAAAACTGGTCCAGAACCAGCAACTATTTTTTTTCTCTCTCTACTTATTGTATCATGCACTTCAATAATATTATTTCCATCAATCTTAATTCCTCTAATTCCATACCCCAAAGCCTTATCAACTAAATTTTGGCATTTATATTGTTCAGCAGTTGGAGTTGATAAGCCATATCCATTATTTTCTATTATAAATATGACAGGTAAATTCCAAACAGCTGCAATATTTAAGGCCTCATGAAAATCTCCTTCACTTGTTGCACCATCTCCAGTAAAAGCGACTGCAATATTTTTTTCTTTTCTCAATTTAAAAGCTAATCCTAATCCATTAGCAACTGGCAACATTGCAGCTAAATGTGATATCATCCCAATAATTTTATCATCTCTACTACCAAAATGGAATGTTCTATCCCTACCATTAGTAAATCCTTCTTGCTTACCAAATAATTGACAAAAGAGCTTTCCTAAATTTATTTTTCTTGTAGTAAAGACACCTAGGTTTCGGTGCATAGGTAAAACATAATCATTTTCTTTTAATGCATAAGTTGTACCAACAGAAATTGCTTCTTGTCCAATACCAGAAAACCATTTAGATATTTTTCCTTGCCTTAACAAGAGCAACATTCTCTCTTCAATATACCTTGGAAGTTTTAAATAGTATAATAACTCTTTTGATTTTTTTTCTGATAACATATTTAAATAAATTTTATAGTATTAACTAAAGATCCCATTTTATCAATGACAAGTTTAATTTCATCTCCATCATTCATCCAAATATTTGTATTATTTGTTTGATTTAATTCTAATAAACATCCAGTTGCACAAGTACCCGATCCAATTACATCACCTGGATATATTTCGGTTCCATCTGATATACGAGAGATTATCTGAGCAAATGTCCATGAAATATTTTTGAAATTGTCCTTTGAAAATAACTCACCATTTAAGTAAGCATACATATTCAAATCATATCTATTACCAAACTCACCTGTAATGCATTTATCATCTAATTCATCCTTTGTGATAATATATGGACCAAGCGTCGTCAAAAAATCTTTTCCTTTTGCAGGACCTAGACTTAATTTCATTTCTTCTTTTTGCAAATGACGAGCACTAAAATCATTCATTATCGTGTATCCCATTATATAATCATCTGCATCGCTTACTGAAATATTTTTACCTCTCTTACCTATTATAGCGGCTACTTCTAATTCATAATCAAGTTTTTTAGATTGATTTTTATTAATAAAAACTTGCCCAGAACCTCCTATTGAATTATGGTTACCATAATAAAAAACAGGAAATTTATCATATTCAGGAATCATTTCAAGTCCCCTACTCTTTCTTCCAGCTTGTACGTGTTGCCTAAATGCATATGCATCTCTTAAAGATGTAGGATTTATGATTGGCGATATTAATTTAATTGATTTAATAGAAACTTTATTAAAACGATTTAAATCAATTTCATTAATTATTTCATTTATAGAATCAAAATTAAAAGTTTCTCCTAAATCCAAAACATTATCTTTAAGTAAAATGCCTGAAGAACTCTTTTTACTTTCATTATATTGGAATGAAACAAGCTTCAAGATATATTCTTCGGTTTCGACTCGTTAATATCAAAATATCTTATGGTTGGATATGCAAATTCTATATCAGATTCTTCAGCAAATTTTTCTAATGCACCTTCCCATATAGCTTGGGAGGATGCCCTTCTTTTCCTTGGATTACACAAATATCTGACTGTAAGTAAAATACCACTATCTTCAATTTTAGTATAGACTTTTGGTTTGAAATTTGGTTGATGCATCATAAATAATTTAGAAACTTCTCTGAATTTTTTTGCAGCAGCTTTATTGACTAGGCTGGTATGCTCGTTACTTAGTTTCTGCAATATTTCTTTAGCTTTTTTCCAATCACTTTCAAAGGTTACTAAAATAGGAAGCTCATTCCATATATATTTAAAGCCTCGCCCATAATTAGCTACATTTTCTGTGAAAACTTTTCCATTTGGTACATGTATAATTCTTCCCGTATTTGATTCTCCATCAATCCAATTACCTATTTCCATCAAAGTAAATTTAAAAAAATTTATATCTATAACATCTCCTGCATTTTGGCCAACTTCTATTCTGTCACCAACAGTAAAAGGAGCTCTCCAAAGAATAAACATCCACCCAGTTATATTTGTAATAGGATCTCTCAATGCAATTGCGATACCAGCTGAAAGTAAACCAAAATACGTAGCAATAGATTCGATTCCTTTAAACCAAACTCTTCCAACAGTTATAATGGCTAAGAGAAAAACTATATAAGTCGTAGTTTTCTGCCATCTATACCTCATAAATGAATCTTCTATCTTATTTGAAATAATTCCAACAAGTACTCGTCTAATTACAATAAAGACTAAAACTGCAATGAATGAAGATATAAATTTTACTTGAATTGAAGAATAAGTAAAAAACTTAAGTAACCAATCTAAATTAAATTCCATTATTTTAATGCCTATTTTTCATTTGGATTCCACAAAACTTCACCATAAGAACTAATAAAATTTATCCATCTACTCCATACAAAAAGGGCATCAGATAATCTGTTAAGATATTTAATAATTATAATATCAATTTTTTCTTTTTTAGACAAAGCTACAACTGTTCTTTCACATTTTCTGCACAAAGTTCTAGTAATATGAAACCAAACATTGGTTTGTGATCCACCAGGTAAAACAAACGAGTTTAATACTGGTAAATTAGAGTTAAAATAATCAATATCATTTTCAAGATTATCGATGTGAATCTTTTCTACCTGGGGCATACCTTTTTTAATATCTTCATCCAAAGTGGCAAGCATATTACCTACATTAAATAACTCATTTTGAACTCTGTATAGTATATCTGAAATTCTTTGCAAATCATCATTTTCGACTTTTGAATCAATAATCATTTGCCGACATCCTCCAACGTAAGAATTTAATTCATCTATTTCTCCATAAGAGCAAATTCTCAAGTCACTTTTAGAAATTTTCTTTCCACCAACAAGCTGCGTATTACCACGATCACCTGTTTTAGTGTATACTTTACTAATACTTATGTTAGGATTGTTATATTTTTTCTTGTTCATCAAAAAATTTCATTAAATAAATTATATATAATATTTAAACCTAAATATACAAGAATAACTCCCATTAATTTATTAATATAAACTTGATATTGATAAGTTTTTTCTTCAACAAATTTTGATGTAAGAATGATTGATAAAAATATAAACCAAAAAGAAGTAATTAGCGACATCCAGATACCATAAAATAATTTAACTATTGTAGGAGATGAAGCAATAAAAACATAAATTGATAAAAAGAAAAATGTAGCTTTTACATTTAAAACATTCGTTATGAATCCAATTTTAAAAGCATTTAAAAAAGTTAAAGTTTTTTTTATATCATTAAACTTTTCTTTAGATTTAAGTAAAGAAGATGAAACAAGAGAATAATAACCTAAGTAGATTAGATAAAAACCACAAATTAATCTTAAAAAGCTTATAATAATTTGATTTTGAGAAAGAAAATTTAAACCAACTATGCAATACAAGGAATGAATTATAATTCCAAAACCAATTCCCAATGAAGTAAATATTGCAACACTTCTGCCATATAAAAAACTCTGTCTATTTATTAAAATAAAATCTGGCCCAGGACTAACCACAGCAAGAAAATGGGCAAAAGCTATAAAAAAAAATTGATTATTATCTAAGATTTGCATAAATGAAAAGTCAGAAATATGTTGTACCGAGGGCCGGAATCGAACCGGCACGGACGTATAAGGTCCGAGGGATTTTAAGTCCCTTGTGTCTACCAATTTCACCACCTCGGCACTATTGAGGCGTCGACCAGAATCGAACTGGTGAATGACAGTTTTGCAGACTGCTCCCTTACCACTTGGGTACGACGCCGACATTTAAAAAAACGAGGCCTCACAAAGAGGCCTTTTGAGCGAAAGATGGGATTCGAACCCACGACCCTCACGTTGGCAACGTGATGCTCTACCAGCTGAGCTACTTTCGCAAATTTCACTAATAAACTACTATTAGTGGTTAAATTTTATGTTAATTTAACTATTTTTTACAACTATTATTTAATGATGACTATGTTTATGATCATGCAAATGTAGGTCAGGAGCACCTATTTCTTTTAATTTTACCTTACCCTTATCGACAATTTTTAGAATATCTACATCACCATTAATTTTTTTATTTAACTCAATTTTATTAATAAAAATTTTATTTATAGCGCTTTCTAATTTTTTATTTGCATCTAGTATACGATTCTCGTATCTAATAATTCGATTTAATGTGGCTGGATTGTCCTTGAAAATTTTTTTCAAATCAGCCATCATATCACCTTTTTTCATTTTATCTAATCTATTTTTAGAATCTTTTACAGTCCTTTCACACCATGCGATATCAGTAAATTCTTTCTTAACATCATTGACTTCTAAATCAAGCTTATAAAGTATTTTTCCTTTATCACCTAGAGTATAAGTAGGTATACCAGCCCCACCATCTGAAGCTCTTTGTTTATTACGACTTCTAATAACCATTGTTAAATCAGGGTTATTAGATTTTAAATTTTTCATATCTAAATCATTTGAACTGAATAAAAGAACTCTAATATCAGATTTAGGAATAACTTCCTCTAATATTTTATTTAATGATATTAGAGGATCTTTGACAACTAAACCATCACCTTCAAAAATTGATGATAAGCCAATAAAAGCTACCTTGTAACCAAATTTTTCATCAATCACATAAGGTTCAAAAAGTAATTTATCATTATTATCATAAATATTCGAGGATATGAAAGGAAATTTTGATTTCTTAGAAAAATCTACTAAAAAATTCTTTCCAAGTGCAAAATCCTTTGAGCCTGGTGAAAATACATCACATCCCATTTTATTAAATGAATCTAAGATGATGTTTGCATTCACATCAGCAGCATCTGTTGAAATACCTTTGTCAACTAGCTCTTTACTAAAAAAGAGATTACCAGCATCTACAATATAAATATTTTCATTAACATATTCAGATAAAACAGTTGATTTTCGAGCAAGACCGCCCAATGGTTTTTTCTTTCAGCCACATGGATCAATTTCACCATGTACATTTGCCGTTGCAATGATACTAATCAAATTTTCTGCAAATGTAAATTGAAAAAGTAAAAATATAATATATATTAAATATTTAATCATTTTTTATATCAAATTTTATTCTATATTTTACAATTACTCCATACACAATAAAACAAATATCTTGGACGATACGTTTTAACATATAAATTCTTTTTTCAGATGATGAGCTATCACTCAAATCAGACAAGAGACATCCACAGTCAATACTTTTACCACGCAAATATGCCTGACCAATCATGATGATGAAGAAAGTCAACAAAGACAAAGATATAAACGTACTTGCTTCAACAAAAACACCTAGTATTAAAAATGAACCGATTATAAGTTCTAAATATGGAAGAACTAGAGCAATGATTTTTTCCAGATTGAAGGGTGTTATATCATAATTTTTAATTACATCGGCAAATTTGGCTGGATCTAAAATTTTATCCCAACTAAAATAGACAAAAATGAAACCCAATATAAGCCTAGAGATAATGGGTATAAGAAAAATGTAGTTCTTAGTCAAATACAATGAAAAGATTAAAATTATTGAACCAATAATTAAATAATCTATAAAATCTAATAAAGATTTTTTTATGGGTTTGTTAATTTCTTCATTTACTGACTTGTACGCTTTTACAGGATAATTAAGACTTTTCCATAAAGGATAACCTTCTTCAAAATAACAAATTATCTGTTCTGGAAATAGATCTATAAATTCGTATGCTAGGTCTTCACTTAAAGAACAACCCTCTCCACTACAATAAGTAACCAATACTTTACTAATGGATTCATCATTAAATTCAATGAATACATTTTCTATTGAATCTATTATAGATGATTTTAATTCATAGCCAAATGGAATAGATAAAGATTTTTTTATATGGCCTTCATTAAAATCATTTAGTTCTCTTGCATCTATAAAAATTCCTAAATTACTATCATATAAGCTTTTGGCATAATCAATATTTATTAAATGAACACCTGGTTCTAAATTTCTATATTCATTTAAAACTATATTATTTGCATTATCATTTTCAAATAAATTATAATCATCAATCATAAAGTAGCTTATGAGTCCCAAAATTAATGATAGAACAATGATATATACAGATTCTTTTAATATTTTATTCATACAAATAATTTAATGTAATATTTTGTTTTTTTTAAGAAATATGAAATTTATTTTTTCCAAATAATTAAAATGTTTTTGTTTGAGAAATTAATAATAAAAAATAAAT
>CETL01020483.1_pt1 | contig 10337 bp, 9 predicted proteins | sample 356371 | NCBI WGS metagenome assembly CETL01 (sample SAMEA2622518, study PRJEB7988) | marine metagenome | biome: marine biome (ENVO:00000447); feature: surface water layer (ENVO:00002042); material: "saline water (ENVO:00002010), including plankton (ENVO:xxxxxxxx)" | depth 5 m | reverse complement strand
GAAGATTTTTCGCTTGCAAGAAACGAGGCTACATGACCAATTTCTTTAGGATCACCAACTCTTCCGATTGGAATATCGTTTCCAAAAAGATCAATACTTTCCTCAATATTTCCTGAAATAGAATTTCTGACCATAGGTGTATTAAATGTTCCGGGATTTATTGCGTTAATCCTAATATTGCTACTGATGTAGTCTAAAGACATCTGCCTAGTGAGTGATAAAACACCTCCCTTACTAGCTGCATATGGTGGTACTAGCTTTTGTGATTGTAAACCCTGAACACTAGCTATGTTTATGATTGATCCTCTACCATTTTTTTTCATGTAGGGAATAGAATATTTTGACATTAGAAAATAACTTTTTAAATTAACATTTATAACTGCATCCCAAATTTCCTCTGAAGTTTCTTCAACATTTTTATAGGAAGTTGGAGGCTGGATACCAACATTATTTACTAAAATTTCTACTGAACCAAAATAATTCATGCATGATTCCACCACTTTTTCAGGTGTTTGAGAATTCTGAAAATTAGCCTCTACAAAGAATGCCTCTCCCCCTCTACTAGTAATATCTCTTACAGCATTATTACCATGCTCTTTTGAAATATCTGCAATACAAACTTTGGCTCCATCCATTGAAAATATATCAACTATTCCCTTTCCTATTCCTTGTGCACCACCAGTAACAATTGCAACTTTATTATTGAGATCACCCATAATTTACCTTTCTTAGATTATTCTTCAAAAAGTATACACGATAGTGATATATCCTGATAATATAAAATTCATATTCAAGTAATGAGGTTTTATGGATTATCATATTGAAAAAGTTGCTTCTCCCAATGCTAATGTTGGGGAAGGTCCAGTATGGAACTCAAAAGAAAAAAAAATTTATTGGACGGATATCTCAGGGGGAAAATTATACAGATATGATCCTAATAAAAAAACTAATGAAATAATACATGATGGTATAAATATTGGTGGGTTCAGATTTAATGAAAGTGGAGGAATAATTCTGGGATCATGGGAAGGTATTTACTTGTGGGATCTAGGTAAAAATTACAAATTATTGAAAAATGGAAAAATTGAGGGAACGGAAATAAATATTAGAATTAATGATGCTACTGCAGGTCCAGATGGAAGTTTTTATTGTGGTACTGATGCTTCAAACTGGAGTAATGATGTTGTTTTTAGAATTAATCCTAATAATTCAATAGATGTAATAGATGAAGGCGTAAAGCTTTGTAACGGAATGGGTTTTTCTCCTGATGAATCAACTTTCTACAGCACTGATTCACTGAGAAAACTTATATATAAATGGGATTATAATAAACAAAAAAAATCAATAACTAATAAAAAAGTATTTATTAATTTGAACGATGATTCAATAGGTATCGTCGATGGCATGACAGTGGATTCTGAAGGTTATATATGGTCTGCTATTTGGTTTAGTTCAAAGGTAATGAGATTTGATCCAGATGGAAAATTGGAAAGAGAAATTATTTTTCCTGCAACTCAAACCTCATGCCCAATGTTTGGAGGCAAAGATTTGAATGAATTATATGTTAGTACCGCTTTTTCAGGTACAGGAGAAGCTCCAATTGGTTCAGAGCCAAAAGGATATAATCACAAAGCATATCGTGGTGGAGATTTGTTCAAAGTAACTTTAGATATTCAAGGAAAGTTAGAATATAGTACAAAATTTTAGGAGATTATTATGGGATTACTAGACGGCAAAAAGGTTCTAATAACAGGAGCAAGGAAAGGAATAGGAAGAGGAATTGCTATTACCCTAGCAAATGAAGGTGCTGAAGTAGGTATAAATGATATTGTTGATGATGATTACACAAAAAAATTACTTAGTATAATTTCTAAAAAGTCTAAATCAAGTTTTCATAAAGGTGATGTAAGTAGTATTACTGGTATCAATGAAGTATTTGATTCATTTTTGAAAGCTCATGCTCAAATTGATATATTGATAAATAATGCCATATTTCCAGATCAACAAAGACCTTTTTTTGAAACAGATGAAATTTATTGGGATAGAATGATGAATCTATCTCTCAAGGGATACTTTTTTGCTTCACAAAGAGCTGCAAATGAGATGATCTCAAGTGGAAAAGGTGGTAGGATAATTTGTCTTTCAAGTGTTCACTCTTACATTGCAATGCCAAATTGGACTGCTTATGGAACAGCAAAAATGGGTCTTAGAAGAATGGTAAAAGGGATTGCAGCAGATCTTGCTGGTAAAAACATAACAGCAAATTGTATAGCTCCAGGTGCAATTTCTAATAGACTACCTGAATTATCTGATGATTCAATTGATGGTCCACCTCATAACCCCAATGACTTTAAGAGATTTGTTCCCTCTGGAAAAGGTGGTTTACCCAGCGATATTGCAAATGCTGTTTTATATCTTTCATCAGAACTTGGGCAATATGTTAATGGTGAAACTATATTAGTAGACGGAGGAATGATTGCTTCACAAAAGTTTCATGACTAATAATAATAAGGAAAGAGATAATTTATGATAAAGATACCAATAGCTATTATAGGAGCAGGTGGCATGGGTGGCAGACATCTAAGAGCGCTTAATGCTCTATATGAAAGCGGTATGTCTAATGTGGAACTAGTAGCTGTTTGTGACATAAGAAAAGAGAATGCAAATCATCTTGCAGATTTGGCTGAAGAAATTCTTAATAAAAGACCAGAGGTTTTCGATTCTATGGAGCTAATGAAAAAAAATAGACCTGATATTCAGGCTATTGATATAACCACAGATTCAGGATCTCATCACTTAGTCGCCGAACAAGCATTTGAACTTGGTTATAACGTTCTTTGTGAAAAGCCATTATCTCTTACTATAAGAGGTTGCAATCGTGTAATAAAAGCATGGAAAAAAAGTGGTAAAGTGCTGAGCGTAGGAGAACAAGAAAGAAGAGACCCTATGTGTCGATTAAATAAAGCTATTATTGAGAAAGGAATAATTGGAGAACCGTATAGTTTTATTCAAGGATCAGCACGTGGAGGAAATAACATAATCATATGGCCATGGAGACATTATAAAAATATTGGTGGAATTTTTGTAGACGCTGGAGTTCATACAGTAGACCAGATGATGTATTACCTGGGTGAGATTGAAGAGGTATTTGCAGTTTCTAAAATCTGGGAAACTAAAAGATTTAAGGGTGAAAAAATAGGGGTTGCTAATTTTTATGATCATTGGATTGATGAAGTACCTGAAGAAATAGAATCTACAGCTGAAGATATGGTTATTTCAACTATTAAATTCAAGAATGGAGCTATTGGTCAGTGGACATCATTTTTTGCTGCCCACGGTAAAGAAATAGACTATAGTATGATTTACGGAAGTAAAGGGTCTATAACACCCGCTAAACAACGTAGAGGAGATCCTCTTACTGTAACTCTAGATGGATTCGACTCATATTCTGGAAATGAGGTTTTAGATCTTGTGCCTGATTTTCATCTTGAAGAGCTACCTGCAAGGTTATTTGGTTCTGATAGATTAGGATTTTATAAAACACCTTTTGAAGATGCAGACAGATTTTTAGTAGCTCTAGAATATTACGAACTTGGTAAATGTATAGCTGAAGGTACTCAACCAGAAGTAGATGCATACGTTGGAAGAAAAGATTTGGCTGTATGTAACGCTGCTTTAGAATCCTCAATTCTAGGAAGACCAGTTACTATTGAAGAAATAGAAAATGAAAAAACATCAGTTTACGAATCAAGTATTAATAAATACTGGAAAATTTAAGAAAGTGAGAAAAAATTGAAGATTGAAAAGATTGAAACGTTCTTTGTTTCTCGTTTCCTAGTTGTAAAAGTAACTACTGAAGATGGCATAGAAGGAATAGGTGAATCTTGTTATTGGTCTTATCCAAAAGCTGCAGAGGCTACAATTCATGGTTTTAGAGATGAACTAATAGGCATGGATGCAGATAATATCGAGTTCATTTGGTCATACTTATGGAGATATAATTCTGCTTTCAGAGGAAATAGTATAGGTGGAGCTATAAGTGCAATAGATATGGCTTTATGGGATATAAAAGGCAAAAGATTACAATCTCCAGTTTGGAATTTACTTGGTGGAAAGACTAGAAATAAGGTTAGAGCTATTGCTCAAGGAATTTCCGGTAATACTCCTGATGAATTTGCAGTTGGAGCCAAAAAAGTAATGAAACAAGGTTTCAGTGCTTTAAAATTTACTCCTATGGCTAAGGAATGGGCAGAAATGAACTATACCAAAATGATTAGTTTTGCATTAGATAGTGTCCGAGCAGTTAGAGAAACAGTCGGATGGGATTTTGATATTGGAATAGAGATTCACAGAAATATGCAACCTCATGAAGCTATAGCTTTTTGTGAAGAAGTTGCCCCACTAAGACCTTATTTCATTGAAGATCCTATTGTTCCTGATTCTGTATTAGCTATGGGAGAAGTCTCAAAAAAAATGAAACTGCCTTTAGCTATAGGAGAAAGAAATATGGGAATATGGGAGTTTAGAGAATATGCTCAATTAGCAAAACCAGCTTTTTTTAAGCCTGATATTGCAGTAGCAGGTGGAATAACTGGAGTAAAAAAAATAGCTACAATTGCTGAAGCCCATCATATAAAAATTTCTCCTCATAATTTTCAGGGACCAATCGCTACATCTGCGTGTATTGCTCTTGGGGTTTCTTCACAATCTTGGGATGTACAAGAATCAGTTCAAGAAGATATACCTCCTAGAAGAGATATGACAGATGAAATAATGAAACTTGAAAATGGATGGTACATACCATCTGAAAAACCAGGACTTGGAATATTATTTAATGATAATGCACCTAAAATACACAGCTTTGATCCCGCAAAAATACCTCCTCCTATTAGAGAAGATGGAAGCGTAGCTTTACAATAGTATTCTAAATGGTTTGTTTCTTTTAATTTTTGTATTGTAAAGCTATGCAGAAATATTCTTTGAGATAGAAATGGTTACTTCTTAAGATGAAAAGCTCTTAATCTTTTCAAATGAAAAATGATCTCCTATATCTTCACCATACTTAACATCAGATACAACACCTTTTTCATCAATTAGTATGTCAACAGGAAGGGTGTTGAAATGCCCTTTAATTGGAAAAGGGACATAACCTTTAATGAAAAGCGCTTTATTAAATCTATTGAATCTAGTAAAAGATGCTTTGATTACACCCCACCAAGATGTTTTAACTTCGTATTTTTCAAAATATTCATAATTTTCATCAGCTAATATTGTAAATGATAAATCATGCCTGCTCATAGCTTTTTGTAAGTTACTAATTTTAGAATCAAAGATGCCAACCATTGCAAAATCATTTCCCAATTCATCATATCTTTTGATAATTTCATTTATGCGAAGATTACACATGGGACATCTTGCAAATCTATAAAATGTTAGAAGAACTTTTTTACCTCTGAGGCTATGGAGAGAAAAACTAGAACCATCTACTGAAGGAAGTTTAATATCATCTAATTTATCGCCTATATTTATTTTCATACATAAAAACTTACATTATTTGTTTTACATACAAATTACATTATTGTTAAATGTCTGTTATTTACAACAAGCCTTTTAAATTAATATGAAGCTTGAATTTTGATAAATTTCTCCAATATTTTTTGCGTCGATATAGGTACAAGTTGATCTGAGTGCTCCTAAAATATTATTTAGAGTAATTTTTACTGGGCCCCTATCTTCAACAAGTATTAACTTTCCTTCTGAAGTTCTGTAGTCTGCAACACCACCATAATGCTTAGTCATAGCTTGAGCTGAACTCATACCATAAAGTTCTCTGTAATTTTTATTATCTTTCCGAATAATTGGAGCCATGCTTTCTTTATGAGCAGCTAACAGAGATCCCAACATTACAAATCCTGCACCCGCTGCGAAAGCTTTTGAAATATCTCCAGTAATTTTTACTCCTCCATCTGAAACAACGAATCCATTGTAATTCTTTATTTCTTCACTACATTCTATGACTGCAGATAATTGAGGGTACCCTATACCTGTTGTTTCAGTTGTGTCACAAACTCCTCCTGAGCCAATTCCAACTTTTACACCATCTGCTCCTGAATCCATAAGTTGCTTAATTCCTTCAGGAGTTACAACATTTCCAGCTATAATTCCTAACTTTGGAAATTCCTTTCTTGTTTCCTTTATAAGTGAAGAAAATTTTTCAATGTACCCATTTGGAATATCAAAAACAATAGCGCTAAGATTTTTATTAGTTTTTTGAGATATTGATGAAATAGTTTCATAAACATTAGAAACTTTTTCTAATCCAAATGTCATAAAGTTGTAATTAAGATCTAGTCCTTTATTTATAGAATTGATCCAAGCATCTAAACTGTAGAACTTACTAACAGCATTAGTCATATGAAATTTTTGCAGACTTAAACCCATTTCAAATGTCCCAACATAATCCATATTTGATGCCATTATTGGCACTCCTTCCCAGTTTATGCCTGAAACAGGAAAAATTATTTTTGTATCAAGAAAAACATCTTTTCTTGAATTAAGTTTTGATAACTTTGGAACTATAAGCACATCTTTAAAATTTAATTTTTTTTCTTTTGAATAAAACATAATTTTTTATTTTATAATGTTACAAAATCAGAAATAAATCGACTTTTTTACCATTGAACAAACATATAGCCTTCTATTTCTCAAGTGAGTATAATCTTTCTAATTCATACTATACAAATAGTACCCAAGCTTAGATAAAACTCAAGGAAATAAATAACAAAATGAAAGAATTTAAATATTAACTATATTTTTTCATACTTTGTATTTATTAAAATAACTACAGAACAAAAAATATTAGAAGAATTCATATCTTAATCTTGAACCCTTAGAACATTGATTACTTTATTTACACAATCAAGACTATGCAACTTTTTTAATGATTTATCAATTGAAGATTGAGATGACTCATGAGTCATAAAAACTAATTCAGCACCATTTTGTAAAGATTTATTTTCTTTTTGAATAACTGATGCAATTGAAATTTTTTCTTCACCAAAAATGTTAGACATTTTTGCTAAAACTCCAGGTTGATCTATTACCTCAAATCGTAAGAAAAATTTAGAATTTAGAATATCTATATTCTCCATTTTCGTTTTATTATAGATTTTTGGAAGAGTTACCGACAAATTCGACAGATTATTAAGCAGATAAACTAGGTCATTTAATACTGCAGAAGCTGTTGGGGAGGGACCTGCTCCTGGTCCTTGAATAATCAATTCTCCTAGCATTGTATCTTTTATTTCAATAGCATTATTTGGACCTAATATTTTTGCTAATGGTGCTTTCAAGCTTAGTAATACTGGATGGACCCTACATAATAAATTATTATCTTTATTTTCTGTAATACCTAGTAATTTTATGGTGTAACCTAATTCTTTAGCATAATCAAAATCTTCCTTTTCAATTGTTTCTATTCCTTCAACAAAAATATCTTCAAATGTAATTTCAGTATTAAATGCTAATGATGTTAAGATAGCAAGTTTATAACAAGCATCAAGCCCTGTGATGTCATTTGATGGATCAGGTTCAGCATATCCTAAATTTTGGGCTAATTTTAAGGCATCTTTAAATTCTGATTGCTTCTCTTCCATTTCAGATAAAATAAAGTTACTGGTTCCATTAATTATTCCTCTGATAGAAGATATATTTGTGGCTGATAAATCTCTCATCAATGTTGAAATAATAGGAGTTCCTGACGCTACAGCAGCTTCAAAAAATATAGAAACTTTATTTTCTTTAGCCAAACTAAATAGTTCAGTCCCATAAGTAGCTATCAAATCTTTATTAGCAGTTATAATAGATTTTTTTGACTGCAATGCCTTTTTTACAAAAGGATATGCGTTTTCGGCTCCTCCCATCAATTCTATTACTATAGATATATCTTTATTACTTATTATTTCTTCTGGGTCATTAGTAATTAATTCTTTATTTATATCTATATCTCTTTTTTTGTTGATTTCTTTAACTAAAACTTTAGAGATGTTTAATTTATAACCACTCGTCTCTTCTATCAAAGCAATTTTATCTGTCAAAGATACAAATAATTCTTTTCCAATATTTCCGAATCCTAGTATTCCAATATTTATTATTTTCATAAGAAATTTCCTATTTTCTCCAAGTGGGTTGCAAACACAAAGATTATTTATCTTTTACCTAATAAGCGAGTATTAGTAACATAAGCATCAAAATTACTACCATTGTAAGAATATCTACAAATGATCTTTGTTTCCATACAGGCTTAGGCATAACTTTTATCCTTCTTATAATAATTGTTATTGAAGGGGTAACTATAGACCAAAACCATATTCTACTTAGCCATCCTGTGGGTTCGTTTAGTTCGAACAACTGGCTATATGTATTTGAATCAAAAATAACAATATCAATTAAGTTAAAAAGTGTAATTGATATTAATGCGAATAAAAACCAATAGTAGAGTTGAGATCTTGTAGCTGTAATTTTAGTATTAGTATAATTCTTAAATCCATCTTTTACTGCATGTATCAATTCCATCTTATAATTCACCTCATAAATTTAGTTTAAAATATTGAGAGATATTTTTTCATAAAAAATGTGCTATTAGTTATTAGTTCCGTAAATAATTAATAGCACTTGTAAATTATATCAATTAAAAACAAAATGACCCTCAAAAAACATAATCTAAAGTGGATTAGAGAAAATATTTTAATAAGAGGGCCAAATATCCTGTACTAAGAAATAATTCTTAGTAGTCGGCTCAACATAATTCTATCATTTCCAAAGGATCATTGATAATAAATTATTACCATTGTACGAACATAGGTTTGTTCATACCCAAAATACATATAACTTTTTTTGGACTTTTAGAAAAGTTATACATATAAATCATATTAAATTTATTTCCTATACCAAAACAAAAAAATATATAAAAAAAATAAAAATTAAAACTTTTAGAGAATTTAGAAAATGGGCAAAATCAAATAAAAGACCAAGAAATATTCCAAGTAACCCAGATAAAGTTTATAAAAAAAGTTGGAGAGGTTGGAAAAAATTTTTAAATTAATATACTTAATAAAAATCTAAATTTGGAGAATAAAAATGGATAATTTGATTGAATATAGAAAATCAGATGAAGAGATATGGATAGAAGAGTTTGAAGATTGGGTTCCTCAAAGAATCTATGATTCACATATTCATATGATCAATAATGCTTTAATTGAAGAATCAAGCTTACATAAAAATAGGTTCCCTGACACACCTTTAAATACTATAAATAAATGGTACAAAACTGTTTTCCCTAACAGAGATGTTAATAGTTTAATTTTAGGAAAACCGCTGATAGGTACCGATGTAAATGCTCATAATGAATTTATCCATAAAGAAATTAAAAATAATAATCGTTTTAGATCACATAGACTAACTACTCCTAAAGATAAATTAGAACAAATAGAAAAAGATATAAAAGAGAAAGGATTTCAAGGCCTAAAAGTTTATAGATATTTTTCATCTACTGGAGATATCAATGAATGTAATATAGATGATTATTTAACCCATGAACAAATGGAACTTGCTAACAATATGGGTTTATGGATTACTTTACATATGGCAAAACAAGATGGATGTAATGACAAAGAAAATTTGAAAAACTTAACTGAATACACAACAAAAAGATACCCTAATATCAAATGGATATTAGCACATGTAGGAAGATCTTTTACCTACAGACCTATAGAAAAAGCCATTGATACTTTGAAGAATTTACCTAACATATGGTATGACCTTTCAGCGGTAACAGATATACGGCCTTTTATGACTTTGTTTAAAAATGAAAATTTAAAAAGAATTTTTTATGGTTCTGATGGTATAGAATCTGTTTCTTTTCATGGAGCTTACACAGCGTACGGTCATTTTCACTATCAAGTAGCAATTGATCAAGTAGAATCATTAAGCTATTCCCATACTTCTAATAGACCAATTATTTCTCTTTACGAACAATTACTTTCAATAAAACAAGCTTCAAAATTTTGTGAACTCTCTGAAGAACAAATTGAAGATATATTTTGGAAGAATGCTGTTAGAGAATTTAACATAGATTGGCAATAATTTTTAATATAATTATCAAAAAATAACTAAGGAGATTTAGAAATGGATATATTAGTAATAGCTCAATTAATTACTGGAATTGCTACTCTTGTTGTGGCTAGTGTTCTTATCTGGCAAATGTTTATTCAGAAGAAAGCATTAGATATTGCTCATAATGATGCTGATTCAAATATGTCACTTTATGCTATGGATTT
>CETL01022787.1_pt1 | contig 10374 bp, 11 predicted proteins | sample 356371 | NCBI WGS metagenome assembly CETL01 (sample SAMEA2622518, study PRJEB7988) | marine metagenome | biome: marine biome (ENVO:00000447); feature: surface water layer (ENVO:00002042); material: "saline water (ENVO:00002010), including plankton (ENVO:xxxxxxxx)" | depth 5 m | reverse complement strand
TTTTTTTTGTTTTCCTCATAACTTAAGTCTATTAAATAAAGTCATGTTTTTTGATTTTACTTTGCTGTATTTTTTTATACCTGTTTTTTTTGTTATTTCGATCACTCCTGGTTTATGTATGACACTTGCTCTTACCATGGGGATTACGATTGGTGTCCGTAACACGATGAAAATGATGGTGGGAGAATTAATTGGTGTCCTGATTGTTGCTGGAACAGCTGTTGTTGGAGGTGGGGCTATCATCAACTCATTTCCAACAGCTTTTATCATGTTTAAATACGGAGGAGGGTTATACTTGATGTACGTTGGGTATCAAATGATAAATTCTAAGGGCGCACTTGCACTTAATTTAGATGGGAGTCATTCGTTTGAAATTAATTTTTTAAAGCTAGCCATTCAAGGATTTATTACTGCTGTCGCTAATCCTAAAGGTTGGGCTTTTTTTATAGCAATGGTTCCTGCTTTCATCAATTACGAGACTAATCTTGCTCCACAAATGTTTGCACTTGTGGTTATTATTTTAATAATTGAGTTTATATCTCTCATGATTTATGCAACAGGGGGACAGGCTCTTGGCATTATTTTAAAAAAACAAAATAACATACGATTAATTAATCGTATAGCTGGCTTGTTGATGGTTGGTGTTGGTATCTGGCTTGCTTTAAGTTAATTATTTTTGAAATAGCAAACCTGGTCCTTTTTTATTAATTTTTAGTGGTTTTAACATATGCCAAATAAGAGCTTGGTTTGACGATATCACAGGTTTTTGTAAGACTTTTTCTGCTTTGTCTATAATATTAAATGTTTTTAAATTTGTGCATGAAATAAAAATGGCATCGACATCATTTCGTCCAATGTCGATTATGGCCTTCAAACTGTCTTCTTCAGCGATCCTCGCAACCACTGTGTCGTCATTCTCGTTGAAAGAAATTTGATCTTTAATTTTAAAACCATCTTGGTGAAGATTCAGTCTCATAGCTTCAGTGACAGATTGTTCATAGGGAGAGACAAACGCGATATTATGACAGTTAAGATTTATAAGAGCTTCCTTTGTAGCCTTGATTGGATCAGTCACTAATCCGGACTCCTGTTTACTATTGATGAGTTTTTCAACTTCAGATGATCCAATTATAGTCGCCCCAGAAGTACAAGCGTAACCAATACTGTCATACTTAATTTTAGGAAGTAATTCAGAAGCAGTGGGTAAATCAATCTGCATTTGTGAGAGATTTTCACTAGACACTATCTTATCGCATGGAATTCTCGAGTGATTGATTGAAATATTTGATGGAAGAGTAGCTCTAATCTCTTGTTCAATGGTCTCATCAGATTGAAGAATTATTAATCCAAGTCGTGCATGATAATAATTTTCGTTATCAAGAACGAACTTCATATTTCTTGTCTTAACTCTTGAGCTTTTAATATTACCCTCCTTGTTTCTGATGGGTCAATTACTGCGTCTATCTCAAGATGGGCAGCTGCTTCGATTGCCTTTCCTTTTTCATACAATTTATCTACAAGTGATTGATATAATTCTTCTTTCTGTTTTTCGTCAGTTATTTGCTCAAGTTCTTTTTTGAATCCTAATTTTACAGCACCTTCTAAGCCCATTGCACCAAATTCCCCAGTTGGCCATGACGCCGTATAAATGGGTTCGTGCAAACTTCCTCCAACCATTGCTTGCGCACCTAACCCGTAACCTTTACGCAAAAAAATTGCTGTTAATGGAACTTTTAACTGAGACCCAATTAAAAATAAATTTGACATTCTTCTCACAGCACCTTCTGCCTCGCTATCTGGGCCTACCATGAATCCAGGAGTATCGACTAATGCCACAATAGGTAGATTGAATTTACTGCATAAATCAAAAAAGTATGATGCTTTATCTGCGGACTCGGAGTCTATTGCTCCTCCAAGGTATTGGCTGTCATTGGCGATTAGTCCAAACGGTTTTCCCTCAATTCTTATAAACCCTGTAATAATTCCTCGACCATATTCTTTTTTTAATTCCACATACTGGTCAATGTCAGAAATAATACTGATTATATCACGTACTGGGTAGGACCATCGTCTATCCTTAGGCATAATATTTATCAGTTGAGATTGGTCTAAGACTTTCCATTCACTCTCGTTACCTTGAAAATAAGAAAGTATTTTTTTTGCTATTTTGGTTGCTTCCTTTTCATCTTCGGCAATAAAATCAATGACCCCATTTTTTTCCTGAATATTTGATGGGCCTATTTCTTTTGGACTAAATTTGCCAAGTCCTCCACCCTCAATCATCGCAGGACCAGCCATTCCGATCCAGGAATTTTTTGTTGCAATTCTAATATCTGCAGATCCAAATAATGCAGCGTTTCCAGCAAAGCAAAAACCATTATTAACAGCAATTCGTAAACACTTACCTGAAAGACCCGCCCAGTTTGCAAATGAAGGTACGTGTAATCCCGCAACTGATGTCGTGACATCAGTATCGCCTGGTCTTCCTCCGCCGCCTTCAGTAAATATGACAATCGGAAGCCCATATTCACGTACTTTTTCACAAAGCCGGTCGAGCTTCATATGATGAAAGTAACCCTGTGTTCCCGCTAATACTGAATAATCATAAATAATACATGCAGCATGAGCTTTTTTATCTCCAACAACATCGCTGTTAATTTTGCAAAATCCAGTGATGATACCATCCGCAGCAGTATCTATTTGAAGGTCTTCGTACTTTTTTCTACTTCTTTGTGCAGCAACTGCAAAAGCGCCATATTCAAGAAATGACTGATCATCAACTAGATCACTTAAATTTTCTCGAGCAGATCTATGACCTAATTGATGTCTTTTTTTTACTGCTGCACTCCGGCCTTCATCAGTGGTTTTTTTTAGCCTGTCAAGAAACTGTTCAAAAAGTAAATTTTCACTCATTTTATATCATGCGTTTTAGAATGGGATCTTTTTGGAATATATGATGATACACAACTGCACCTAAATGAATAGTGAAAATAATTAAAAGAAAATATGCAGACAATACATGTATGACCTGAAACTGATCAGCAAGATCATAGTTAAAATAATCGATAGATTTTTGAAAAAAAATAAAGTTTACTTCTTCCCCAGAAAGTAAAAGTTTAAGAATACCGCTGACAGTAATTGCCAGTAAAGTTATATAAAAAAGCCAATGAGTTGCTTTGCCGGCAATGATCTGAAATTTGGATATACTGCTGCTTGATGGTTGCACATTATATGTTTTCCAAAGCAAACGTAATAATGTGATGTAAAATACGCTTAAACCAATAATTACATGAATATTTTCTACAGTTAATTTAAATTCAGAAAATTCTAGATTATCTAAATATACCCCTAGAGGTAATTGGATAAGTAATATTAAGAATGTAAACCAATGGAAAACGCGAGCAATCAAGCCATAGGCTGTATTGTCATTCATTAATTTCATATTATATAATTAACCAGTGAAGTCCTTTTTACAAATAGTATCGATCTTTTTTTTTAGTTTAATTTTATTTGCAACCCTCAGTTATGCCGACGATCATGGTAAAATTATAAAAGAAAGAAAATCATTATTTAAGCAAAATTATAGTCACGCCAAGAGGATGTCTTCAGAGATTGTTAAAGGAAACAATGAGAAGATCATAGATCTCTCTGAAAAAATGGCTGCAAACTACGATAAGCTATTGGATCTTTTTCCTGAAAATTCAAAAACAGGCTACGATACTGAAGCCTTGCCTACTATTTGGCTACAAAAAGATGAATTTAATAATTTAATGATTTCGACGTCAAAAAAGGCAAGAGAATTTGCACAACTTGCTGCATCTTTGACTGGAGATGAATTAAAAGAAGCTCAAAGAAACCTTATTTGGTCTAGTTGTAAAGCTTGTCATGATAGATTCCGAATGCCTCATTAAGCTATAACTGTCATTGAGATTGTTCGTCTTATTCCCATGTCGTAATTTTTATATCTATGTTCAAATAGAAAAATCCCTTGCCATGTCCCAAGATCAAGTTTTTTGTCTTTTATAGGAACACCAAGACTCGTATTCGTAAGTGCAGATTTTATGTGTGCTGGCATGTCATCAGGCCCTTCTTCATTATGATTATATTCACCATCTTCTGGAACTATTTTATCAAAATAATTTCCAATATCCTTTAAGACATTAGGATCTGCATTTTCTTGAATGATGAGAGATGCTGAAGTGTGCTTAATGAATAGATTACAAAAACCTTTTGATATTCTATGTTTACTTATCGCCTGATTAATAATCTCCGTAATATTATAGAGACCTTTTCCCTCAACAGTTATTTCTAATTCTTTTTGAATTAACATTTTTTTATTTTTACCTATTATATTGTTAAGAGTTTATACCAATGGACAAAAATAAAGAAGTTATATCAGAAATAGGTTGGAACTTAAAAAAAAGCTACACGAAGCTTCCAAATATTTTATTTTCTGAACTTAAGCCTGACTTCATTAGTAATCCTCGTGTTATCAAAGTTAATAATAAGTTAGCAGCTGAATTAGGATTAGACTTTTCAAAATTAACTGAGAGTCAAATATCAAATTTATTTGCTGGAAATGAGCTGCCTCCACTTTCAAGGCCATTTTCACAATCGTATGCGGGTCATCAATTTGGACATTTCACAATTCTTGGAGATGGAAGAGCTCATATGCTTGGTGAACAGATGGCACCAGATGGACATATATATGATATTCAATTCAAAGGTTCAGGTAAAACACCTTTTTCTAGAGGGGCTGATGGAAAAGCAGCACTTGGACCAATGTTACGAGAGTATTTAATCAGCGAGGCGATGTATTATTTAAATATTCCAACCACAAGAAGTCTCGCTGTCATAGAAACGGGTGAAAAAATCTATCGAGAAGTACCTCTTAAAGGAGCTATATTAACCAGAGTTGCAAAAAGCCATATACGGTTTGGGACATTTCAGTTTTTGGCTGCACATAAAGATTATGAGTCTATGTCTCAACTCTTAGACTACTCCATAGAGCGTCATTTCCAGATAAATAAAATAACCACGAATAAGGCTCTTGGATTTATTGAAGCAGTAATGGCAAGACAGATTGATTTAATTATTAATTGGATGAGAGTTGGATTTATACACGGGGTTATGAATACAGACAACTCCACAATATCCGGTGAAACAATTGACTATGGACCCTGCGCGTTTATGGATCAATACGATTTTAAAACAGTATTTAGTTCAATCGATGCTCAAGGGAGATACGCTTTTGGAAATCAACCATCAATCATCCAATGGAATTTAATAAGACTGGCAGAGTGCTTATTACCATTGATTGATAAACAGGAAAAAGAAGCAATCAAGAAAGCTCAAGCTTCAATTAATAAATTTAGTGATATTTTTAATCACAAGTGGAAAGCAATGATGCTATCCAAAATTGGAATAGAAACTGAAAGTGTTGACGATGAGGAACTTATCAATACTTTACTTTCATGGATGCAAGAAAAGAATGCAGATTATACGAATACTTTCTGTCACTTAATGGGTCTTGATCATGCCAATGACGAAATTTATGAAGACCAGAAGTTTTCTGAATGGAAGCATCATTGGCAAGAGAGAACCAAAAAATATCAACTATCTTCAATTACAAAAAATATTAACCCAGTCATGATACCAAGAAATCATTTGGTTGAAGAAGCATTATCTGACGCTGAAACGCATAATCGGTTCGATAAATTCGAAAATCTTCTAACGTTATTATCTACACCTTACACTCAGACGAATCTGAGAGAAGAGTTCGTTAAAACACCGAAAAGATCGGAAAACAAGTATCAAACTTTTTGTGGCACATAATCATATTTTCAGAGAACGCTCTAAACGTCGTACTAAATATGATACAATTAAAATAAGAACTAAGTATTCAAGAACAAGAAAAGTATAAATTTCTAAAGGCCGATACTGACTCACAACTAGTTCATTAGCTTTACGTGTTAATTCATTTAAACCAATAATTGAAACTAATGAAGACATCTTGAGCATATAAACAAATTGATTTCCAAGCGCTGGCAATATTATCCTGATCGCTTGAGGCAGGGTAATCAAATAAAATACTTGAAAAAAACTTAATCCCATTGAGCTGCCTGCTTCTTTTTGACCTTTGGGCACAGCTTGAATACCTGATCTAAATATTTCGGCAATAAAAGGACTTTCACAAATGCTTAAAGCAATAATGCCTGCTACAAAAGCGGAAAAATTCAAATTAATTAATACTGGAAGACCGTAATAAACCCAAAGTATCATTACCAGTACGGGAATTGAACGAAAGATTTCTGTGTATCCAATATTTACTCCTCGCAGTAATCTATTTTCTGAAATACTCGCTATAGAAACGACTAACCCAATTATTATTGCAAAAAATATAGCTATTAATGACAAGCTAATTGTGTATCCAAGGCCACTTAGCAGAAAATCAATATTGGTTAATCCCGTCTTGTTATTCGGAAGTATGACATACCAACCCCATTGATAATTACTGGAACAGCTTGAAAGTAATAAAGATATAAAAACTATACTTAAAATTTTAAATATTTTGATATTATTGAAAATCATAAAAACTATAATAGTTTAATTATTGATATATTAACGTATTATTTATCTTTTAACACTTAAGGGGACTTTTTCATGATTTTAATTCGAACATTTCTTATCACTTTATTTTTAGTATTGCCTAACTTAGCTAGTGCTTCAACTTTGGATGAAATAATGAAAAGTGGTACTTTAAAGGTGGGCACAACGGGAGACTTTCCTGGATGGAGTTTCATGAATCCTGAAACAAGTGAATATGAAGGTTACGATATTGATGTTGCCATGAAATTAGCTGAAGATATGGGAGTAGAAGTTGAGTTTGTTGCAACTGATTGGAAAAATCTTGTCTCAGGTGTAGTCGCTAATAAGTATCACATGACCTCAAGCGCTTCAATTACAGCTAAGCGAGCAATAACAGCTGGATATTCTAATTCTTATTACGGTACTGGAACGGTCGCAATGGTACTATCAAAAAATAAGGATAAAATTTCCTCATGGGACCAAATAAATAATAGCAACTACAGTGTTGCAGTAACATTAGGTACAGTATTTGAGAATGAAGCGACTAAATCATTTCCAGATGCGAAATTAATTGCTGTAGAGGCCCCTGCCAGAGAATACCAAGAAGTTTTGTCTGGAAGGGCTGACGTATCTTTAACCAGCAAGGTTGATGCTATGAAGCTTGTTCAATTATATCCAGAGCTTTCAATTGTAAACTTGGATGAACCTAAAAACGCAAAACTGTTTGCAATTTTGCTGCCAAGAGGTGATCAGGAGTGGATTAACTTCGTGAATCATTGGATTGCAGACCAAAAAAACAAAGGTTTTTTTAATCAGACTGCCGCTAAATTTGGATTGTAAATATTATTTTCTCGATCAATTTGTTGTTTGCAAAACCATAAAACTAATGCAGCAAATATATAATTGATCGTCAAAATGACCATGAACATGCCAATGAATGGAACTTTTAGATAGATTACTGAAAACGTTAATGCAATCACTGGTAAAATAACCATTCTCATAAGATTGATCACCATCGAGTATAACGGTTTCTTCAAACCTTGTAACAGGGCTGAAGAAATGAAGAATATTGGATAACAGGGACCAGCAAATGCAGCAATCTTTAAATATGTGGATCCATAATAAATTATTTGTTCATCAGAGCTTAAAAAAGCCATGATGTAATATGATCCAAAGAAAATAAACACACCGCATAAAATCATAAAGACCGATCCGTATAATATTGACCTAAAATATGTGTCTCGAATTCTATTGAATTTTAATGCTCCAAAGTTTTGACCTACCAAGGAGAGAGTAGAAGCATTCAATCCTAAAACAGGCAGAAGAAATAATTGTTCAAATCTTATAGCAGCTCCATATCCTCCAGCAGAGTAATCGCCGTATGTTGAAACATAAAATAGCAATACAAATACCCCAATGCCAATAAACATCATTGAACCTGTTGCGGGAATGGCCTGTTTGATAATATCTATCAATATAAGATATTTGGGTAAAAAATAGTTAGGGTGAATATATTTTTTTAAATCCGTCTTACTGACTTTATAGATTATATAAAGTAGGCCGTATAATTGTGCTATAAGCGTTGCTAACGCTATACCGGATATACCCATTGCTGGTATTATCCAGAATCCATATATTAAAACCGGATTTAAAAATAAATTCAAAAAAAAGCTAACTATCAAGACATTTCTTAGAGATTTGGTATCTCCATTTGACACCAAATAAGAGTTTAGGGTTAACTGTAAAAAAAATAAAATAGAGCCATAAAATATAATATCCATATAGTCGGTTCCATAAGAAATGATTTCAAAGCCTGTATTCAGAAAAATTAATACTGGTTCAGTTACCCAAACGCCAATGACGGTGACGATTAATGAGAAAAAAACACAGACAATTATTGACTGGGCGAATATTAAAGATGCATTTTTGCTATCACCCTTTCCTAGCGCGTTGGCAATTAAAGCAGTAACGCCTATGGATAATCCCGTTGTTGCCCCAATAATAATAAAATAGATCGGAAAAGATTTCGCAATTGCTGTTATTGCTCCTGCGGAGATAAGACCTGCAAAATAAACGTCTACAATATTATAAAGTGTTTGAAAAAGTGTTCCAATACTTGAGGGTATAGCAATTTTTCGAATTAGTGATGAGATCTTATCTTCAGTTAGATTCATAATTGATAAAAAATAGTTCTATTTGTTTATTGTAAATTTTCAATTCTTTTATTTTTTAGAGAGAAATTCTGAGTAATATAGTTCAATGTCATTAATCGATAGATTATTAAATAGAAAATATAAACGTATTTTATCACTGGATGGAGGAGGGGTTCGCATTATATCGTCAGTGAGATTTCTTCATCATCTCGAAAAAGAAACTGGTAAAACTGTATTTGAGTTATTTGATTATTTTATTGGAGTCAGCGCTGGAGGTGCAACAGCTTTATTGATTACGCTAAATCAATTAAATGCTCAAAAGTTAGAGGATTTTTGGTCTCAAGAAAATCTCGAGAAGATTATGTACAGAACGTTTTGGGACAAAAGTACTTTTTTCCAAAATAAACCAAAATATAAAGAGGACCAGAAGGTTGAAATATTCAGGCAATATTTTAAAGGCTCTAAATTACAAGACGCACAAAAACCAGTTTCCGTTCTGGCATATGACGTAGGCAAAAGAGCGCCTAGAATTATTTCAAGCTTTAATGATCAGCACTTATTATCTCGTAAAGTAGTCGCCGCAACATCAGCAGCTCCACTGTATTACCCTACCGTAAATTTAGAAGATGATGCATGGCTCATTGACGGAGGTGTTGTTGCCAATAATCCATGTTTAGTTGGTTACAATGAAGCTCGAAAATATTTCAATACAGATAGAATAAAAGTTTTTAGTGTTGGTACGGGTTTGAATAAAAGAAAAATTGACGGCGAAGCATCAACAGAATGGGGAGCATTTGGTTGGTTAAAAAATGATATCATTGGTGTGCTTATGGAGTCACATCTGGACCATGAAATCTTAAGTGATATGCTTAAAAAAAACTATATGAGAGTGAATTCCTCAATTGGTGATGCAAATTTTATGATGGATGATTATTCTACTGATAACATTGAAAAATTGAAAAAATTGGGCGATGATTGGTGGGAAAAATTTGGTAATGACAGTATTAATTTTTTTGAATAAATAAAAATTGCATTTTTTATATAGATATGTTTAAGTCCCTCTAAAGATTACGTCATTGTTCCTTTGAATGGACTTGAACGAAGTCTAAACAATAACTAAAGGAATAAAGAATATGGCAACTGGTACTGTTAAATGGTTCAACCCAAAAAAAGGCTACGGATTTATCGCACCTGAAGAAGGTGACAAAGATATATTTGTTCATATTACTGCTGTGCAAGCAGCTGGTATTAACAGGTTGGACGAGGGTCAAAAGATCAGTTTTGAAGCTGAGGAAAAAGACGGCAAAGTCTCAGCAGTTAATCTTCAAACTGTAGAATAGATTTAAGCAGCTTTATTAATAATATCTAACCACATTGTGAATTCGTCGATCAATTCACTTGAGGGCATTATTATTTTTACTCTTTTATCTTTACTGCTCACTTGAGTAACAAGAGATCCCTTACTGATTTCATCATTAATAAAATTGATAATTGTTGCTCTAGAGGCTAAGTCGGCCATGTTTTTGGTTAGGTATTCTTTCGTGCATTCAACTTTATTTTCGTCAGTATTAAAATACAAACTCATGATCTCAAAACATATCCGTATACCATATACAGACCTTCTAAAATGGCT
>CETL01112418.1_pt1 | contig 10379 bp, 10 predicted proteins | sample 356371 | NCBI WGS metagenome assembly CETL01 (sample SAMEA2622518, study PRJEB7988) | marine metagenome | biome: marine biome (ENVO:00000447); feature: surface water layer (ENVO:00002042); material: "saline water (ENVO:00002010), including plankton (ENVO:xxxxxxxx)" | depth 5 m | reverse complement strand
ATTCTTCCAGATATATCATAATGAGATCCATGGCATGGGCAAAACCATCCATTATAATCTCCTTTATCATTTAGTGGTACACATCCTAAATGCGTGCAAACTCCTAGCATTACAAGCCACTCAGGATTTTTTGCTCTATCTTCATCTTTTTCTGGATGCTTTAAATCATTTAAATTAACTGATTGTGCTTCAGCAATTTCCTCTTTAGTTCTTCTTCGAATGAAAACTGGTTTACCTCTCCATAAAACCGTAATAGTTTTTCCAGGGTTCATTGAACTTACATCCACCTCAGTACTGGCCAATGCTTTAACTGAAGCATCAGGATTCATTTGATCTATCATTGGCCATACTACAGCACCTACCCCAACTGCCCCAACTGCATATGTGGCTGTAAATAAGAAATCTCTTCTTTTAGTTTTTTTTTCTGACATTAGTATTAATTATTAAATATACTCAATATTGAATTTTTCTACTTAAATCTATGAATTCATATAATATAAAATATTGATTTTACTACTGATAGAATGACACATAATATATGTAATTCAGGGCCTAAAATTGCTTTATTTGAACCAGATATACCTCAAAATACAGCAGCAATAATACGAACATGTGCATGTTTGGGCGCAAAATTAGAAATAATTGAGCCATGCGGTTTTTTACTAAATGATAAAAGATTTAAAAGAGTAGTAATGGATTACATGGATGAAAAAGAAATCAAATTTTATAAAAGCTCAGATGATTTTTTAAAGTCTAAAAAGAATCAGAGAATTGTATTAATGACAACCAAAGCCACAATATCATACTCAAATTTTTCATTTGATAGAAATGATACGATTTTATTTGGAAGAGAAAGTTCTGGTGTACCAGAAAATATACATAAAATAATTAAAAATAAGTTAAAAATACCTATGAGGAATAACAAGCGTTCACTCAATATAGCATCTTCAGTATCAATTATATTGGCTGAATGCTTAAAACAAAATAAATTGATCTAATATGAATTTAGAAACTAAAAAAGATGTCGTTAGTAATTGGTTCAAAACTCTCCAAAACGCTTTTTGTAATGATATCAGAAAATTAGAAAAAAATAAATTTAATTTTAAATCAACTAGTTGGATCAGAAATGATAAAAAAGATGAAGGTGGAGGAGAATATAGAATTCTTCAAAATGGAAATGTTTTTGAAAAGGTTGGAGTAAACTTTTCAAAAGTTTATGGAAAATTTCCAAAAAAATTTCAGAAAAATATACCTGGAGCTGAAAAAGACTCTCGTTTTTGGGCATCAGGTATCTCGGTAGTTATGCACATGAAAAATCCTTTAATTCCAGCAATGCATTTTAATACAAGATATATCTGTACCACGCAAGAATGGTTTGGAGGTGGCATGGATGTGACACCCTCAAAGAAGGATTTAACCGAAAAAAAAAATTTTCATAATATTTTACGAAATATGTGTAATCGACATAATAAAAGTTATTATAAAAAATATAAAAAGTGGTGTGATGAGTATTTCTATTTACCTCATAGAAAAGAACAAAGGGGGATTGGTGGGATTTTTTTTGACTATCAAAAAAATAATTTTGAAAAAGATTTCAAATTTGTTAGAGATGTGGGTGTTACATTTCAATTAATTTTTAATAAAATTATAAATAAAAAAATTAAAAAAAAATGGTCAATAAAAGATAAAGAAATTCAGTATATTAAAAGAGGTAGGTATGCTGAGTTTAATCTTTTATATGATAGAGGAACAAAATTTGGTTTACAAACTGGTGGTAATGTTGAGGGTATTTTGATGTCAATGCCACCCCTTGCAAAATGGAAATAAGATGGAAAAGGAACCAATCACTTTAAACGGATTAAATAAACTAAAAGAGGAGTTGGTTGATTTAAAAGAAAAGAAAAGGCCTAAAATTGTATCTGCGATAGCTGAAGCAAGATCTCATGGAGATCTAAAAGAAAATGCTGAATACCACGCGGCTAAGGAAGAGCAATCTCACAATGAGGGACGTATAACAGAAATAAATGATTTAATTGCTAGAGCCAATGTAATTGATGTTACAAAATTGAATAATGATGGAAAAGTAATTTTTGGTGCAACAGTATATCTAGAAAATTTAGATACAAATGAAAAAATTAGCTACAAAATAGTTGGCAAAGATGAAGCTGATCTTAAAAAAAAACTAATATATTTTCAATCACCAATTGGCAAGGGTTTAATTGGAAAAAATAAAAGTGACTTGGTTCAAATTAATACCCCGGCAGGTATTAAAAATTTTGAAATTAAAGATGTAAAATATATTTAATTTTTAGCTATATCTTCAACTTGTTGCTCTGAAATTCTGAAATTATTATTAACCCATTTTTTTTCAATCAATTTAAGTTTTTCACCCAATTTTTTGCCTGCAGGAACTTCGTATTTTTTGATTAAGAAATCTCCACTTATTGGCATTTTGGGAACCTCTTGACTTTGATAGTGAGCGACCAATTCAATAAGATTGTCATCTATTTTTTTTGATTTGAATATTTTAAAAATTAAAATATCAATTATTGCTTGTTTCCCGTGATAATAAAAAACTCTATCCATATTATTTTTTGTGAAAGTTTTTGTATTTATCTTTTCTTTGTAAAAATTATCAATAATTTTTATCCTTTTATGATTTTTTTTAGAAATTTTATATTTATACAAAAAATAATCAGCATTATCTGAGTCATCAATAATTATTAAAGAGATTAGAAGAATGAAGTCTTTTTCTTTTAATAGATCCTTTTTAACTTTATCTAATTTTAAAAAGTTTTTTATTTTTTTTAATTCTGGAAAAATTATTAAAATAATTTCTAAACTGAGCTTATCTGTTAATAAATTTTCTAATTTATTAATTGTAATTAGCTTTCTTAATTCATCCAATAATCTTTCCTTTGATAGTTTTGATACTCCACCAATATTCATTTTTAATGCTTTAATAACGTCTAATTTATGTGGTTGTTTTGAATAATTAGAAAAAAATCTTAAATATCTTAATATTCTTAAGTAATCTTCTTGAATTCTTTGACTAGCTTCACCAATAAAAGTTACAATACCTTGTTCTAAATCATTTTTTCCATTAAATGGATCAAATAAATTGCCATCTTTATCCGAATAAATTGCATTAATTGTAAAATCTCTCCTCAAAGCATCTGCTTTCCAATCACTAGAAAATTCTACTTTGGCATGTCTTCCATCTGTAAGAATATCTTTTCTTAGAGAGGTAATTTCAAATCTATAACCATCTTCAATCGCAGTTACTGTCCCATGTTCAATTCCACTTTCAAAATACTTAATATTATTTTTTTTGAGAGCATCACAAACTTTTTTTGGTTCTAAATTAGTTGCTAAATCAATATCATCAACTTTTTCTTTATTAATTATTTTTCTGATACAACCTCCAACGTATCGAATCTCACTATCAAGTGAATAGGAATTTATTGCATCAAAGATTTTTTTGGATGGTGTTTTTTTTGCAAGATTTTTTATATTTTCACTAATATAATCTAAATTATTAGTTCTTAAAAAAATTTTGTCAAAAAAGCTTCTCATAGTTGGCTGGGGCGCTAGGATTCGAACCTAGGATGCAGGTACCAAAAACCCGTGCCTTACCACTTGGCTACGCCCCAATATAAAATTCGTATAACACAAAAAACTAAAATTTATATAGTTTTTGATACTATACACCAGTAATTTTTATATTTTTTATTAAACTTTTTCCCAGCATAATCACAACTATGTTTTGACTGAAAATAAGCGACCATCGCAGATCCAGACCCTGTCATTCTTACAAATGCTGGCCTTAATTCTTTCTCTAAAAATAATTTTATTGCATTTAACTTATTATATCTAGACAGGACTATTGGTTCCAAACAATTACTCGTTTTTTTTAGGTAATCTAATTTGAACATATTTTTATTTGGCTTGTTAAGTACTGGTTTATTAAATTTTTTTGCTTTTGCGTATATTTCCTCAGTTGAGCATCCAAATCCCGGTTTAACTATTAATATATAAAATTTTTGACATTTTCTAAAATATGTCAATTTGCTATTAGCACTTAAAACTGTATTAATGGAATTGAAACCTAAAATCACATCTGAACCAATGCGTTTTGAAATTTTAAAAAGTTCCTTTTTATTTGTTTTAATAATTCGCTTCATAAAAAAATATTTTAAAATTTTAGCTGCGTTCATTGAACCACCGCCTAATCCTGCTTTATTAGGTATCCTTTTATTTATTTTAATTATAAATTTTTTGTTTCTTAATAATTTTTTCTCATCTAAGATTTGTAGTAACTTTGATACTGTATTATTTTTACCAATATATTTAGAAAATTTTCCAGTAAACAATATTTTATGAAATTTAGATTTTATTTTCTTAATATAAATTTCATCATGCAATAAAGCAAATGCTATTATGCTCTCAATCTTGTGTAGACTAGAGGTTTTGCCTATAATATTTAGAGCTAAATTTAATTTAGCATATGATTTGATTTTAGTGCCTGCCATTAGGAATTTTCTAAACCTTCAATTATTTTAATATTAATTTTCTCTATCATCTCAGAGTCTGCATCATCCATTTTAAGTACGTTGCTCCAAAAGTATCTAGCTTGTATTTTTCGATCCAATTTCCATAAAATATCTCCATAATGATCATTAACTATTGGATCTTCTGGCATCAATTCAACTGCTCTTTTTAAAAATTTTTCAGCCTGCAGATAGTCATTTACTAAATAATAACCCCAACCAATAGAGTCAATTATATAAGGGTCATTGCTTTTAGAAGCATAAGCTGTTTCAAGCATTTCAATTGCTTCGTTAATTCTATAATTTCTTTCTAACCATGAATAAGCTAAATAATTCAAGATGTATGCATTCTTTGGATCAATCTTTAATGCATAAAGTAAATCCTCATCAGCTTTAATATACTCACCAATTCTCTCATAGCTACCACCCCTTCTGTAAAGAAGATCAGATTTAATTTCAGAATTATCATCAAGAGAATTAATTATTTTTGTGTAATATTTAATTGCTTCCTCATACTTTTTAGAATTTTTATAAAAGTTCGCAATATCAAATATTATTTTATTGTTAGGTTGATATATTTTTTCAAATTCTGTTTTAATATAGCTCAGTGACTCCTTTTTATTTCTTAGTTTTGCAATGATTTGCGCCTCTTTTTTCACACGATACCAGTAAAATAAATCGTCTTGTTTTTTAAAATTTTTCAATGTTTTTTTTGCTTTTTCATATTCTTGATTAAAATATTGATTTTCCACTACTAAAGATAAATTAAAAATAAATTTTGGATTTAGAAAACTCGATAAATTTAAATAAAAATTTGATTTTTCATAATTATCCTGAGATGAGTATAGGTTTGAAATTAAAAATAAAAACTCACTGACAATATCATTTGAATTTTTACAAGAAAAAACATCAATTAATTTATCAATTTTTCCATTTTGTATCCAGCTTTTACCCTGAGAAAGTAATAATGTTGTATTAATATAACTTAAATTCTTACTAATTTTTTTTGCTTTTTCGATTTCGTTATTTTCAATTAAATAACTTAAATAGAAATACAAATACCTTGTATAATCTCCTTCACTATCATTAATTAAATTAGAAAAATATGTATCAGTAGCACTATCGCCTAAGTAACATCTTTGGAAAGCCTCCGAAATTATTGACAATTTTCCTAAACTTTCCTTATTATTTAAAATCTTTTTTTCTTTAAATGCGTAAACATATTGTTTTAGGGTTTCGGAAACTGCTAAATTAAACCTGTCCAAATCTTTTAAATTAGATATTTTTCCCAAATAATAGTTTGCTTTTTTATAATCATTTTTTTTCAGACTATCTAAAGTTAAAATTAAATAACCGTTAAAAAAATCTTTTTTATTATCTTTACTATTTTTTATTATATTAATTGCACGTGAAACTTTATTTTCTAAAACTAATGAAAAAATATATCTTTTTAAGTACGTATCATGTTTGTCTAGTAAAATTTTAGATGAATTAAAGAAGTCTAGTGCAAGTGAATTTTCTTTATTCTCAAATGCTACGATACCAGAAAAATACTTTGATAAATTTTTAGAATTCAATTCACTAAATTTTTTGCTTTTAGAATATATTGGACTTTGATAGGATAAGATTATTATCAAAATAAATATTATTTTCTTAATAAACATGTTTATATTTTATGACTAAAAATGTTTTAAATCAAAATGGCAAATATGTTCAAGAATTAATAAATACAATCGATACAAATTTTCGATTTAATAACAAACCTATTAATAGGATTAAAGATAATGAATTGAAAAAGGCTCTAGAAGGAACAAATAAACAACAGAAATTAATCAATCTTAAGAATCGGATAAATTCAATCGAAAATTGCAATTTAAAAGGAAGCTCTATAGACCCATTGATAGGAAATGGTAATATAAATAGTCCATTAATGATAGTTGGCGAGGCTCCTGGTAAGGAAGAAATTATTTCTGGTCAATCCTTCCAGGGCGATACTGGTTTACTGTTAAAAAAAATGCTGATAGCAATCAATATTAAAATAGAAGATGCATATTTAACTTATACCGTCAACTATAGGCCCCCTGAGGACAGAAAACCATCTTCCCATGAGATAAAACGGTATGCTGTTTTTTTGAAAGAGCATATTTCAATTATCAACCCAAAACTTATTATATTAATGGGAAGCACCGCCATGGAAGCTGTGACGGGTTACAGTGGTAAAATTACAAATGAGAGAGGAAAATGGAAAGAAATCCTGTTTAAAGATAAAACCATCCCAATTATGATTACTTTTAACCCATCTTACTTAATTAGATTTCCTGAAAATAAAAAATTTTCTTGGGAGGACTTGAAAAAAATAAAAAAAAAAATTAAAGAATTAAATATTAAAATTTGATGAAGATTATTGCTGGCGTTGACGAAGTTGGTAGAGGTAGTTTAATTGGACCTGTCTATGCTGCTGCTGTAATTTTAAAAAAATCAGCTAACAAGGACGTATTAAAGGACTCTAAAAGCCTAACAAAACTTAAAAGAGAGATCTTATCGAAGTACATTAAGAAAAATTCAATCTGGTCCATAGGGAAAGCATCTTTAAAAGAAATTGAGGAAATAAATATTCTTCAAGCTACATTATTAGCCATGAAAAGAGCTATTAAAAAACTTAAGAAAAAACCTGCGCTCATTTTAATTGATGGAAATAAATTACCAAAGATTGAAAATTACAATCTAAGAGCAATAATTAATGGAGATCAAAAAATACCATCTATTTCTGCGGCATCAATTATTGCAAAAGTTACACGTGATAAAATGATCACTAAATTGAGTAAAAAATTTAAAGGTTATTATTGGGATCAAAATTTTGGCTATGGAACTAAACAACATTTAGAAGCTATAAAAGCTTTGGGAATTACCTCAGAACACAGAAAAACTTTTTCCCCAATTAAAAAAATTAAATAGGTTTCACGTAGAAACACAAGATCTTGTTACAAAAAAAAATTAAGACACAATCAAAAACTAGATAATTCAATCACAGGTTGACCCAAGAATCTTTTTGGAGTCTAATTTAGTTTTATAAATGAATCTTAAATTTAAAAATAAATTGATTAATGGGGATTGCTTAGAGGAATTGAAAAAAATCCCTGATGAGTCATTTGATTTAATTTTTGCAGATCCGCCTTATAACCTTCAACTAAAAAAAGAATTAACAAGACCTGATAGATCTGTAGTTAGTGCGGTAAATGACAAATGGGATCAATTTGAAAGTTTTAAAAAATATGACGACTTTACTTATTATTGGTTAAGTCAGTGTAAGAGAGTTTTAAAAAAAGATGGTGCAATTTGGATTATTGGTAGCTATCACAATATTTTTAGAGTTGGAACTGCAATTCAAAATTTAGGCTTTTGGATATTAAATGATGTAATTTGGAATAAAAAAAACCCGATGCCTAATTTTAAAGGAACAAGATTTACTAATGCTCATGAAACTTTAATATGGGCATCAAAATCAGAAAGATCAAAATATACTTTCAACTATCAATCTTTAAAATGCTTAAACGATGATCTCCAAATGAGATCAAATTGGGATTTGCCAATTTGTAATGGTAAAGAACGACTAAAAAAGAATGGAAAAAAAATTCATTCTACACAAAAACCTGAGGCTTTGTTACACAGAATTTTATTAGCAACATCAAATAAAAATGATTTAATTTTAGATCCATTTTTAGGCTCAGGAACATCTGCAACGGTTGCAAAAAAATTAGGAAGAAACTACTGCGGTATAGAAAAGGAAAAAAAATATTTTAAAGCTGCTAAACAAAGATTAAAAAGAACAGAAGTTATAGAAGACCACTACCTTGATACTGTTAAAAACAATAAGTCTAAATTAAGAATACCATTTGGTTCATTAGTAGAATTAGGAATAATCAAACCAGGAACAACTATTTTTGATAATAAAAGAAAAATAAGTGCAAAAATCATGGCTGATGGAAGTATTAAACATGCAGAAACAGAGGGATCAATACATAAAGTAGCTGCTTCCATACTTGGCGCGGAAAGTTGTAATGGATGGACTTATTGGTACTGCAAAATAGGAACTAATATTGTGCCCATAGATGATTTAAGGAAAAAATTTCTTCAACAAATTCATCGATAAATTTTACCAAGATAACTCTCTAAAAACTTGTCGTTTTTTACCAATTTTTTTAATAAAATATTTCTCAAAAAAATAGTCAAAGGATTAGATAGATGAAAAATAAATTGATTAAGTTTTGATCTAATATTAATCATTTTTGTTTTATTTGCCCTGTTTTTAAAAAAATTTCTCTCAGTATTATTCTGTATATCTTTAAATAATTCATAGGCGCCCTCTATTGATTGGGAAGCACCTTGTGCAAAAGATGGTGGAAAAGCAAAAAATGCGTCTCCAATTAAATAAGTATTACTACTTTTCAATTTACAAAAATCTTTACTCACAAAAACTGGAAATATTTTTAATTTATCAAGTTTATTTAAAAATTCATTATCCTTAATGGGTATTTTTTTAAAAACTTTATTCACAAAAGTATTTTCACCAAACAATGAAAAATTTTTTTGTTCTTCAGGAGTTAAATTATACTTTATTATTGCGATATAATTTAAATCACCGTTAGGTGATACTGGATAAATTACTTGGTGAAAATCTGAACCTAAGAATAAAGAGATATTTTTGTCATCAATATTATAATCTACTTTTTTTATTACTCCTCTAATTGCTAAAGTATTATTATATTTAATTTTAATTTGGTTGTTTAAAATACTTTTACTCTTTGAAAAGACACCGTCAGATATTATTAGGTAATCAAAATAGTTAATTTCATTATTTTCAAAAGTAAGCTTAATTTGACGATCTTGATAATCTATTTTTGAAATATTATAACCAGTTTTAATTTTATGATTTAGATTCTCTTTTAAAAAATTTATTAATGTTGATCTTTTTATTGTGGTATATTTATAATCTTTAGAATTGAATTGAGAAATATTTAATTCGCATATTTTATCTGAGCTACTATTTGAATAAAAGTTAATTTTTTCTGGATTAAATTTTTCATTATTTTGCAATTTATTAAATTTAATCTTATTAAGAAGTTTTATACTATTTACAGATAATTGAATTCCATAACCCTCTTCTAAGTTAATTGAGTTGTTTTTTTCATAAATAGTTATTTGATAATCTAAATTATTTTTAAATAGATTGGCAATAAACAGTCCAGATATTCCTGCTCCGATTATAGCAACTTTTTTCATGAATTTCTTTCCAAGTATTTAACAACTGTTTTTGTAAATGTTGGTAACGTGTGATCTTTTATTTTTTTTTGATCAACCCAGTAAGATAAAGGGATTTTCCTCTTATTTTTAAGATACTGAATTTTAATACTCATATTCATGTTGGACATTTTAAAATTAAAATTTTGATTAAAACTTTTTGGATTAGTTACTTCTTGCATGGGAAATATTCCTAAATTTTTTAAAAAATTAAATTTAATGTTTTTAACCAACAAGTATTTTTTATTTTTTTTATATACTTTAATTAAAAAGTATTTATCTTTATTTTTTTTAATAATCTTTTTTAAATTAAAATCATTTTTTTTTAAAGAAATACAATTGTTTGAAATAGGACATTTATTGCATAAAGGATTAATTGGTTTACAAATTAAAGCTCCTAATTCCATTAAGGCCTGAGCATAATCACTCGGCCTAGAAGATAATCCGAATATAGATTTTTTTTTTTGAAGACTATCTTTTTGTATATCTTTATCTTTTTTTAAATAAAGATATCTCTTTAAAACTCTTTCT
>CETL01028050.1_pt1 | contig 10383 bp, 4 predicted proteins | sample 356371 | NCBI WGS metagenome assembly CETL01 (sample SAMEA2622518, study PRJEB7988) | marine metagenome | biome: marine biome (ENVO:00000447); feature: surface water layer (ENVO:00002042); material: "saline water (ENVO:00002010), including plankton (ENVO:xxxxxxxx)" | depth 5 m | reverse complement strand
GCTTTTTCCTGATATCAGCTTAGAAACTTGGAAGGATCTCCATAGCAATCTTTTCAGCGCCATGAAGCTTGAGCGAATAGGCTCTCTTATTGTTCTAAGCCTTATAGTTTTAGTAGGCTGTTTTAACCTTTCTACTACATTGATGTTGGTTACTATTCAAAAGATTAAACAGTATGGAATATTATCTACTCTTGGAGCAACAAAAAAAATGATTAGAAATATTATTGTTAAGCAAGGTGTTTTAACGGGAACAATAGGTATTTCTGTTGGAATAACGCTTGGTTTCATTCTTGTAATCATACAAAACACATTTGGAGTAATAAAGCTACCAGGTGATATTTATTTTACTTCTCACCTACCAATGGTATTTTATTTTTCTGATTTTTTGTTGATTCTTTTAATATCTACCACAATGGTTCTTTTTTCATCAATGATTGCAGCAACGAGAACTAATTTGGCAACAGTAAAAAATTCACTAACACTTGAAAAATGATCTTAAAAGCAAGAAATATATCAAAATCTTTTTTTAATAGTACTGGTAAATTAGATGTTTTTAGCGATCTTTCACTAACAATTGAAAAAAAGGATCTTATAACAATAATGGGGCCAAGCGGATCTGGTAAATCTACTCTTTTAAATATTCTTGGCACATTAGAGGCTTATGATGAAGGAATTTTAAATATAAATGGAAAAGAAATCGTAAAACAAAATAACGAATCTTTGTCTAGGATTAGAAATGAATATCTTGGCTTTGTTTTCCAGTTTCACCACCTAATACCAGAATTTAATTCACTAGAAAATGTTTTATTACCTCAACAAATATATACAAATAACTTAAATGATTTATATGCTAGAGAATTATTGCAATTTATGGGGCTTTCAAATAGAATAAATCATTATCCTTCAGAACTTTCAGGCGGTGAAAGGTCTAGAGTTGCAGTTGCAAGAGCATTGGTTAATAAACCTGCTTTAGTGCTTGCAGATGAGCCTAGTGGTAATCTCGATACAGATAATGCTAAAAAATTGATCAAATTGTTTGAAAAAATAAACAAAGAATTCGAGCAATCTATTGTTATTGCGACGCATGATGAAAAAATTGCTTCAATAGGTAATAAAAAATTTTTTCTTGATAAAGGATCCTTATCCATAACAGATACTGTTTGAAGTTGTATTAACCGTTCTTAACTTCATGTTATTATGAAAGAAAATTTTTCACAAAGAGTTCAGCATATTATTAAGAATGCAAAAGAGGAAGCTATTAGGTTAGGACATAGCTATGTTGGTTCCGAACATTTATTATTAGGTCTTTTAAGAGAAAAATCAGGATTAAGTGCTAAAATATTTGAAATATATGATTGCGATATTTCAGATGTACAATCAATGATTGAGGATATGATCAAAACTTTGGGCAATACAATGACTTTAGGTCACTTACCTCTAACGCGCAGAGCAGAAAGAATACTTCGCAATGCGTTTAATGAGGCGGCTGCGCTAGGCTCTGCCGTTGCAGATGATGAACACCTTCTCTTAGCTATTCTTAAAGAAAATGAGGGAATTGCACGCGAAGTTTTAAATTCTCACAATTTAGATTATGAAAGCGTTCTAGATTTAATAAATAACGAATCTGATGAAGACTTTGAGAAAAATAATGATTCAACACTATCAAAGCCTTCCAAGTCTAAAACTCCTGCTCTTGACCACTTTTCAAGAGATATAACGGAGTTAGCTCGCGCTGGAAATCTTGACCCTGTCATTGGTAGAGAAGATGAAATTCAAAGAGTGGCACAGATTTTATCCAGAAGAAAAAAGAATAACCCGGTATTAATTGGAGAGCCTGGTGTTGGGAAAACTGCTATCATTGAAGGATTAGGTCAGAAAATAATTGATAAAAATGTACCAAGAACTCTTCACAATAAAAGAATTTTATCTTTAGACCTAGCCGGTCTTGTTGCTGGAACTAAATACAGGGGTCAATTTGAAGAAAGAATGAAAACTATAATGATAGAGTTAGAAAAAACGAATAATCTAATTTTATTCATTGATGAACTTCATACAATAGTTGGTGCTGGAGGAGCTTCAGGCTCGCTTGATGCTTCAAATATGTTTAAACCCGCATTAGCACGAGGTGATATCCACTGTATTGGTGCCACAACTTTAGATGAATATAGAAAACACATTGAAAAAGATGGAGCTCTTGAGAGAAGATTTCAAAAAATAAATATTTCACCACCTTCATCGGAAGAATCTATTGAAATACTTAAAGGGCTTCAATCTAGCTATGAAAAACATCACAACGTTACTTATTCAGAAGATGCAATTCGGGCATGCGTATATTTTGCTGATAGATATATAACAGATAAATTTTTACCAGATAAAGCCATAGATGTTTTAGATGAAGCAGGCTCAAGAGCACACATTTTAAATATTAAAGTACCTCAAAAAATAATTGATTTAGAAATAGAGATTGATAGTATTAGAAATAAAAAAAACTCTGTAGTTATTGAGCAGAAATTTGAGGACGCTGCTAATTTAAGAGACAAAGAACACAAACTAATTAATAAGCTAAGTACTTTACAGAAAAAGTGGAAGTCTAATGAAAAACTAAACCCTACAATAATATCAGAAGAAAACATTGCTGATGTAGTCTCAACTATGACTAGAATTCCCGTTCAAAGAGTAGCCGAATCAGAAGGGAAAAGGCTTTTAGAAATGGGCGATGAGCTTTCTCAAAAAATTATTGGACAAAACCATGCTATAAAAACGCTGAGTATGGCTATTCAAAGATCAAGAGCTGGTTTGAAAAGGCAGGGAAGACCTATTGGAGTTTATTTGTTTCTTGGTCCTACAGGTGTTGGAAAAACAGAAACTGTCAAAGAGCTAGCCCACTATCTTTTTAGTAAAGAAGATTCTTTAGTAAGACTAGATATGAGTGAGTATCGAGAACGTTTTGCGATGTCTAGGTTAATTGGGGCACCACCAGGTTATGTTGGCTATGATGAAGGTGGTGAATTAACAGAAAAAGTTCGAAGAAATCCTTATTCGGTAGTATTATTTGATGAAATAGAAAAAGCTCACCCAGATATTTTTAATCTACTTTTGCAGTTATTCGATGAGGGAATAATTACAGATAACTATGGAAGAAAAATCGACTTTCAGAATACAATAATTATTCTTACCTCTAATATTGGAACAAAGGAAATTCAGAATAATTCAACCTTTGGTTTTAATGAAACCACTAAAGAGTTAGAAAGTGAAAAGATAAAAAATAAAATTCTTGAAAAAGTTAAAAGTATTTTTAACCCTGAATTTATAAATAGGTTGGACGAAACTGTTATTTACAACACCCTTTCCAAAGAGGATGTAATAAAAATAATTGATTTACAAATGTCAGACTTGTACCAAAATTTAGATAAAATTGGGTACTCGCTATCAATAACTAAAAAAGCAAAATCGAACCTAGCAATTCAAGGTTTTAGCTCTGAATATGGAGCACGTAACCTTAGAAGAGAAATCCAAAAATCAATCGAAGACCCTCTTTCTGAATTATTGCTAAAAAATAAATTTAATAATGTTGATAGAATAAAAATAGACTTCAAGGCTGGTAGGTATGAATTTATACCCATTGCTCCTAAAGCTCGTAAAAAAGCCTCCACATAGCCTTAACTAATTTTCCTAAGCTGTCATAATTGCATATAAATATTTAAATATATGACATAATGCTACATTGATTGTAATGGCATACATCTTGCACATTATTCACTGAAATCACAAATTTATTTAATGGAGTAATTTAAAATGGGAAAAATTATTGGTATAGATCTTGGAACAACAAATTCTTGCGTAGCTGTTCTTGAGGGCGGCGAGCCATCTGTTATTAGTAGTTCAGAGGGTGGAAGAACAACTCCTTCAATAGTTGCCTTTGCAAAAGATAATGATCGATTGGTTGGCCAGCCTGCCAAAAGGCAAGCAGTAACCAATCCCCAAAATACTATTTTTTCAATAAAAAGATTTATGGGCAGGATGTTTAAAGAAGTAGGCGCAGAATCCAAAGATGTGCCCTATGAGATTGTCAAAGGTAAATCAGATTCTGTTGCAGTAAAAATTTCTGATAAGACTTATTCTCCTCCTGAAATTAGTGCTATGGTTCTTCAAAAACTGAAGCAAACTGCAGAAGAGCATTTAGGATCAACGGTTACTGATGCAGTGATCACAGTGCCTGCTTATTTCAATGATTCCCAGCGCCAAGCAACTAAGGATGCTGGTAAGATTGCAGGTTTAAATGTTAGAAGAATTATAAATGAGCCTACCGCAGCATCTTTAGCTTACGGCTTAGACAAAAAGAAAGAAGAAACTGTAGCAGTTTTTGATCTTGGTGGAGGAACTTTTGATATATCTATTCTTGAGCTTGGTGATGGTGTTTTTGAAGTCAAATCTACCAATGGTGATACCCATCTTGGTGGAGACGATTTTGATCAAAAAGTTATCAATTGGATAGCCAATGAATTTAAATCAGCAGAAGGCATTGATTTAACAAAAGACCCAATGGCTCTTCAAAGGCTACGCGAATCAGCTGAGACTGCAAAAAAAGAGTTGTCGAGTTCAAAACAAACTGAAATTAATTTACCATTTATTACTGCTGACTCATCTGGACCGAAGCATTTAAATCTAACTTTGACTAGAGCAAAATTTGAGGAGCTTGTATCAGATTTAGTAGAAAGAACAGTTGAGCCCTGCATGAAAGCTTTAAAAGATGCGGGCCTATCGACATCAGATATTCATGAAGTAATTATGGTTGGCGGATCTACCAGAATACCAAAAATTCAAGAAAAAGTCAAAGAAATCTTTGCTAAAGAACTCAATCAGAGTGTAAATCCAGATGAAGTTGTTGCGCTTGGAGCAGCTATTCAGGGTGGAGTTTTAGCCGGCGATGTTGATGATATCTTATTACTCGATGTAACACCTCTATCACTAGGTATTGAAACCCTAGGCAGTGTTTCAACAAAATTAATTGAAAGAAATACTACTATTCCGACAAAAAAATCTCAGGTTTTTTCTACGGCTGCTGATAATCAAACTACTGTAGAAATACATGTTCTTCAGGGTGAACGTGAAATGGCTGTTGATAATAAAACCATAGGGAGGTTTCATCTTGATGGAATCCCCTCAGCCCCAAGAGGCGTTCCTCAGGTTGAGGTTACTTTTGATATTGATGCAAATGGAATACTTAATGTTGGCGCAAAAGACAAAGCTACAGGTAAAGAGCAAAGTATCCGTATAGAGGCTTCAAGCGGACTATCAGACACAGAGGTTGAAAAAATGGTAAATGATGCTAAAAAACACGAATCTGATGATAAAGAAAAAAGAGAATTAATAGACACACAAAACCAGGCAGAGCAATTAATTTATCAAACAGAAAAGAACCTTGATGAGTATAAAGACAAGTTGGATGATACTGAAAAAAAGTCGCTTGAAAATAATGTTGAAAAGCTTAAATCAGCGAAAGATGGAGAAAGCGTTGAAAATCTGAAATCTGCTCTTGAAGAATTAAACAATACATGGAACCAGGTGGCATCTAAAATGTATGATTCTGCAAAAGAAGATAGCGCTGATCAAGGTCCAAGTGAAGACGAATCAACAAAAAAGAGCAAGAAAAAGAAAAAAGACGATGCTGAAATTGAAGATGCGGATTTTGAAGTTGTAGATTAGCTTATATTTAATGTCAAAAAAAAGCACGCTCTATAGTGTGCTTTTTTTGTTTATGGAACCGGAGAGGTGTAATTTCATAGTAAGCATATAGCTTCAATTTGATTATGAAAAAAAATCATCAGCAAATTATATTATTTTCAATCGTATTATCTTTCTTGGTTTTATTTTATTTTTTTAGACCTAGTATTTGGCAAGATCGAATAGTAACCTACTTAAATAATCAGCTCAACGATTCTGGTTGGATGATTAAAAATAGTGACTTCTCAGGGCATTTGTTTACTCAGGTTTCATCAAATGATATAGTCTTGTCAAAGTTAGATGGTTCAATAGTAACTTTTCCTTCAATTAATGCTAGAATAAAAATTATTCCACTGTTATTAGGTAGGGTAAATTTGAATCAATTAACTGTTTCAAATGCTACTATTAAGCCTTCTATGGCTTTTCAGGATAATAAATCAGATCAAAATATAGCAGTATTTGATCCTAGTAGTTTCCCAATAAGCATAAAGAACTTATATATTGATGGCAGTTTATATATTCCTTTTGAAGATTCATTGCGTTCTGTTAATTTTTTTATAAATGGTGAAATTTTAAATAAAAATGAAAGAATTAATATCAATTTAAAAGAGCTTAATGTTTCATCTCTTTTTCCAAAATTTGAAGTCAGCACAAAACGCCTTAAGGGTTCATTCAGCAAAAATAAAGCTTCTATAGATTTAAACTCAGCAAGTATCAACGATATAGATCTTTCTGGTTTTTTTGAATACAGCTTTTTTGACACCTCCAGTATCTATGCTCAAATTGAGTTGAAGGATTATAAGATACCTGAATCGATATTTTCAGAACTACCACTTCAACCAAACCTTTCAAATATATCAGCAAATTTTACATTTAAATCAAATCTTTCTGAATATGTTGGCAACTTACAAATCCAAAATGAGCTCGGATTAAGTATGCAGGGTAGTTTTGAATTAAAAAGCGACTCAGGGTATGTGCGTTTAAACAGATTGGACCTTCAAGGAAAGGAAGCCAGCTTATCTTTAAATGGTCTTATAGAAGAAGCTGGTAGATTTAATGGGATTGCAAAACTCGACAATTTAGATCTAAGTGAATGGATCTTAAAAACTCAGAAAACTGGTATATCTGGATACTTATTATTAGATGGAAGTTTTCGAGATATGCTAATAACATCTCTTGATATAAATGCCGATGTAACAGAGTCGGTTAGATTTAGCGAAGAGCCATCGTCTTTTTCAGGTGGTATTTCATATTCTGACTCTATATTAAGTATTTTTAATCCCGTAACACTTTCAATAGATCGTTCACTGGTGAATGTTAAAGGTAGCGCTGACTACAATAAAAATATTCTTGATTTTGAACTAGACCTAACGGAGGCCTCAAGCTCGCTTATAAATTTTTTCTGGAGCGATACATTATCCAACGGCATAGCTACAGGGTCAATGAAAATTGGTGGTACGTTTGAGAAAACTTCAGTAGATGTTGATCTCTCAATTAGCGATTTTGAATACAATGAAATTTCCTTATCTAGTTTTGAGCTTAATGCTCAGCTTGAAGACTTAAATAATTATAGGACTGGGATTGTTAAAACAAAATTCAGTGAGGGCTTGTGGAGTGATTTTATAATTGAAAATGGGAATGGCCAGTTTTCATTGAATGGCAATGAAATAATAATATCGTCATTTGAATTAAGAAATAATGATGATTTTATGCAGTTTAATGGAAATTATGGTGCTGACTCTATTTTAATTGTAGATAAATTTCAGCTTGCGTATCAAGACCATTTTCTTATAAATCCATCTCAACTTAACCTTAATTTATCTAAAAATAAATTGGTAATGAGTCCTTTTGAGCTACATGTGGATGATGGTGTTATTGAGGGATATTTTGAAACTAATCCATTTGTAGGAAGAATAAAATTTTCAAACGTTACGTCAGATATTTTGCCATTATTAAAAATAAAAGGAAGCGAAAACATAAATGGTAGTTTTTTTGGTGAGATTAATTTTCCGAAAGATACAAATTTGGATATGGTTAACTTTGATTTTAGCGTTAAGGAGGGTTTCTTAGTAAATCAGCCTTTCAACAATTTACGAGTTGATGCTTTTTATCAAGATGGAGTCATATCTATTGATACCGTGTCTCTTAACTACGAGGACGAATCAACCTTTTTCATTTCAGGAAAAATTCCTTTTCCGTTTGATAGGTCAAAACCCCAGCCTACCAAACTATATTCAAAATACAAAAATATTGACCTATCTTTTATGTCTAATATTTCAAATAATTATCTATCACAAATTAAAGGTCAATTCACGGGATCTTTTGATATAGATGGCAATACCTTAAAAACGGAGTACTATCTTAATGGAAAAATTGACAATGCTTTTTGGGGTAGGCTTTCGCTAGGAACTGTAACAGGCAGTGGAATATATAAAAATAAAAAACTGATTTTTGATAATTTTTCATCAAAACTTAATAAAAACCGTATAAAAGGTAATGCTAAAATACCAGTTGATCTGGATTTTATCTCTAACTCAAGAGAAGTATCTCCAAATGCAGAATTAAAACTTATCTCTGAAGGCTCCTTTCGTTCAGCTGAGTTTATCTCAGCGTATATATCAGAAGTTGATTCTATTATTGGTAATATTGATGTAGTGTTTAATATTGAAGGCCCTAAAAAGAATTTAAATCGAAATGGCTTAATCAATTTTTCAGAAACAAGTATTTATACTGTTTTGATGGACGAACCCGTTACAGGGATAAATGCTAAAGCAGATTTGTTAAATAATAAGCTATCGATTAAGTCATTTGTGGGATCGTTAAACAATTCCGATGGAAGGAGAATTGATAAAAACAATTTAAATGTTTCAGGAAATATTGATTTCACAAAATTCTTTGAGCCAAGGTATGAAATAAATACAACCGGCAAGAATATCTTTTATCGTTCTTTAAATCAGGACATTGAAAGTTTTGCGGACCTTGAAATTTACATTGTTGGTAAAGATACTATTGATATATCTGGAACAATTAGTGCTAACAATGGAGCGATTTATAAAGAGTTTGCAGGCAGCGAATCCTCTCCAAACATAGAAGACGAAGGAAGGATTATAACTAGCTATAATATCAGATTTCCAATAGAAGATTCCTTTTCAATACGTAATTCACAAATTGATGCAAAAATTTCAGGAGAATTGGGTATGTCAAAATTATATGATGACGAATGGAATTATTCTGGAGAAATTGAGTTTATTGAAGGTGAAATATATTATTATTTAGGTGACGTTTTTGAGAATTTAAAAGGTTCTATGGTATTTGATGGTCAAGGATTTAATCCTTTTTTAGAGCTATCCGCTTCTACAAAGATTGGTGACGCTGAAATACTCCTCGGGGTTTTTGGACCATTTGATAACCCAGATTGGAGATTTGACAGCGATAAGGGATATTCTGAAAGTGATATTTTACAATTATTAACATTTAATACCAGGGTATCTGAAGAAGGTTTTTCTACGGAAGGGCTTGGGACTCAAGCTCAAACAATACTTGGTGCGTACCTAGAAAGACAGCTTGAAAAAAACTTTATTAAAACAACTGGATTAAAATCTTCTGGGATTATTCAAGATGTTCAAATATCAGGAGCGTCAGAACTTCTTAATCCTAATCAAGGAGAGGAATTCAGCATTAATGCAAGATTAAATCAAAATTTTAGCTTAAGCTACAAAAGATCTTTTTCTCTAGAAGCAGCATATAAAAACAAAGTAGGTGTTGAATATAAATTAAATCCTAATTTCTCAGTAATAGGAAATGTAGATGAAAGCGGTCAGGTGCAAATGAAATTTCGCGTTCGCAGAGTATATTAATTCCGAGATGTATGTATAAAAAATATTATTTAATAATATCATTATTATTCTTATCAATTTCTTTTTCCCAAAAAAATAATAATACCGTAATCAATAAAGTATCTTTTGCAGGTAACAAGTTGATTGATTCAGATGAATTAAGGGACCAGATTGAGCTAAAGCCACCATCAATTATGATGTTTAGTTCAATAGATTTTGACAGGAGATTGCTGAAGCTCGATGCAATTAATATCAAAAATTATTACAATTCAAAAGGTTTTTTAGAAACTACTGTAAAAGATTCATTTTATGTTAATGATAACCAAGTTGATATCTTTTTTTTAATCAATGAAGGAAGGCAATTCATTTTAAAAAATGTGAAAATAGAAGGTTTGAATTCGTTGGACGATAATGATGTCTTACGTAGTCTAGGACTACTAGAAGGTCAACCTTACAATCCAATTATTATAAATAAAAAATTATCAATCATTGATGATTTACTCCAAGAAAAAGGAAAAATATTCTCGATAATCGATATTGATCAAGCTATTCAAGATTCAGTACAAATTGTTATAAAAGTTGATGAAGGCAAAAAGGTTTATGTAAATGACTCATGGATATCAGGCGCGGAGCGAATAGATACACTATTTGTTAAAAAAGAAATTGAATTTCAAAATGGCAAAATTTTTAATAAAAAAAAGATTGATAAAACAAAACGAAATCTTTTACAGCTTGGCTTCTTTTCATCCGTCAACATTATCGCTCATACAATCTCGGATAAAGATTCACTTGTGAATCTTGAAGTTAGGCTTAGAGAATTTAA
>CETL01010469.1_pt1 | contig 10407 bp, 9 predicted proteins | sample 356371 | NCBI WGS metagenome assembly CETL01 (sample SAMEA2622518, study PRJEB7988) | marine metagenome | biome: marine biome (ENVO:00000447); feature: surface water layer (ENVO:00002042); material: "saline water (ENVO:00002010), including plankton (ENVO:xxxxxxxx)" | depth 5 m | reverse complement strand
ACCATGTCAAGGTAGTACTCTAACCAACTGAGCTACGTGTCTAAATTCGGAACGAATTCTAACACAGTCGCATTGATACAATACCTTGGTTTGCCATTTGGGCCATCATCGAATACGTGTCCTAAATGAATGCCTGATGATTTAGATCTTATCTCAACCCTCACCATGCCATAGCTGTAATCCATATGTTCTGTTACAGAATCCTTTATAGCTTCGGTAAAGGAGAGCCAACCTGTTTTAGAATTGAATCTATATTTTGTACTAAACAGAGGAGCCCCAGAAAGCTTATCAATAAATATCCCTTCAGGAGTATTTTTAAAGAGTTCATATTCTTTACAAAAAGTGGGGTCTGTTCCTTGATTAAAAGCAACATCAAAAGCTTCGGTTTCTCCTAGCTTAAATTTACCCAAGGATTTATAAAACTTATTTGATGGAAGGTAGCCTTGATGAGCCATCACCTCTCTACCCTCTTCAAGAAAATATATAGTTGGAGTTGCCCAAGTGGGAGTTTGCAGTTTAAGACCCTCAAGCTGGTAAGATTCTCTAAAGTAAACAGGTATTGAACCTTGATAATTATTTAGAACATCTTGCCTTAATTTATAACAATAAGGACAACCTTCAGCTTCGAGAACAAGAATTCTTTGGCCTACCAAAAGATCTTCATTACTTTTAAATTTTTTATTTTTTTTTGAAAAAACTACTCCAGTAGAATTATCAGGACAATATCCATCTGGATTCTTTTTTAAATAATCTTGATGGTATTCTTCTGCTAGATAGAATTTTTGTAATACTTTGATATCAGTTGTAATTGGTCCAAAACCTTTTTCATTTAATAAATCTTGAAATTCAACTTTTATCTTATTAGAAATTATTTTCTCTTCTTCAGAGCTCGTCAATATCAGTGAACGATATTGAACTCCAATATCATTACCTTGTCTGTTTTCTTGAGTGGGATCATGGATTTCAAAAAATAATTTAATTAGATTTTCAAGTTCAACTTGATTACTGTTGTAAGTAACTCTAACAACCTCTGCAAAATTGTCTGGATTGAATCTATTATCTCTCTTAATTATTTCTCTATATATAGGTTTGATGTTTTTTCCATCTGCATAACCTGATTCAACATTAACTACTCCAAAAGTTTCTTGAAATTTTTTTTCAACACTCCAAAAACAACCCGCACCAAAGACAATTTCCTTTAAATGATTAGTTGAATTAATTGAATCAACAGAAAACCCGATTGGGCTTATCAACATTGAAAAAATTATTATTGACTTGGATTTAAATATTTTGAACATCTCTTACGTGTTTGATAATTTTTTCAGCTTCATTCTCAACTGAAAAATTTTCTGAAATGTATTTTGCAGCATTTTCTCCCATGATTTTTGTTTTAGAACTATTTTCTATTAATAAATTAAGTTTTTCTGAGGTTTGATCGACATTATCAACATCAACTACATAACCGTCTACTCCATCCCTTACAAGCTCATCCCAAACTCCGGCAGAACTTGTTAGAACTGCTGCTCCAGATGCCATACCTTCTAAGGGCGTTAATCCATAACCCTCATTTCTACTCAAAGCAGCAACAACAGACATTCCTCGAAATAATTTAGGAAGTTCTTCAAAAGGTTTTTTTCCAAGAAAGAAAACTCTATTTCCTAAACCTGCTTGCTTGATTTTAATCAACATTTTATTTTTGTAAGGCAAATCTTCAACTTGTGTTTCGCCACAAATTATCAGGGTTGCTTGATTATGACGGGGTAAGACATTTATAGCAGCATCAACTAAAATATCGATCCCCTTTGAGTACCGAACCCTTCCAAAAATTCCAATCCCCATAGATCCTGGAAAACCTAGAAGATCCCAAGATTCTTTTTTACTTTGTGACAAAGTAAATCTATTAAGATCAATTCCATGAGGAATGACTATATCAGGCTCTTTTAAGAGATAACTGGCAGCTTTCTTTGAAGTAGCGACTATGCTGTCCATTTTAGAGATAAGCCATTTAGTAAATTTTGTGTGATTTCTTTGAGCAGAAGAAGAAAAAATAATTTTGATCTTTGAACCAAAGAAATATTTTGCAATCAAACCTTGGATCATTTCATCATTTCTGCGGGTATAAAATACTCTTTTTTTTCCATTCGGTAATGTTTTACGAGTAAGTTTTACGAATTGAAAGAAAGTTAAAGTCTTGAATTCTGCTGGAATAAAAGAGCGCCCCAAAACAGCTAATTTCATTTTTTTTTCTTGGTAACTCAACAGTTGAATTGTAATCGAAGTTCCTCCGGAAAAATTTCTACCTGAATTTCCAATGATCAATTCTGTATTTTCAAAACTAGACACTCAATTTTCTCTGATTTCTTTTAATGAATTTTAACTTACAATTTGATTTCTTATGTGGTTTAAAAAATGAGGTTACTTTTATTACTATTTTTATCTTTCTTGATTTTAATTTCTCTTTTCTTGGTTTATAAGGATTCTTCTTTTGGTCTTATCGAAAAGAAGCCTGTCAAAGATGATTCTATTGCAAATGAAATTGAATTAGATGCGAATGATTTAATTTCTTTAAGCAACCGAATCTCTATAAGGAATATTTACCTTAATTTAAATCAAATAGAAAAAAATGATTTGCCTGAAAATGTTAGAAATTTGTTAGCTTATAAAAAAATTGAGAATTTTAATGATTCTTTTTCTGATGTTATTCAAGGAGATATTTTAAACATCGATCTTTTTGGTAAAAATTTTCAGGAAAAGATAAATACTGTAAAAAAAAATGGACAGAATAAAGTCATAATACTTAATTCCAAAACTAATGAGAATGAATCTTTTTTAGTCATTGGCAAGGAAATATCTTTTGGTAAGTTTCATCTTGAAGGAGATGTCTATCTTCTCAAAAGAGATTCGAATATAAGTTATATAATCAATACTGCTGAAGCTGGCCTAGTCATTCCTCAATTTACAGATGATGATTATTCTATAAAAGAATAATATTTATTTAATCTGGAACGCCATCTAAATTTGAATCAATTGAGGCATCTGGATCCAGCTTAAAAGCATCTTCATTATCAACTACACCATCATTATCATCATCACTGTCTAATTTATTATCAGTTCCATCTCCGTCAGTGTCGGTACTTTCCAATTTCCATATTCTTCCCAAATGATCTCTATATTGAACTATCCCTACTTCAGGATTCATCCAAAAAATTGTATGCATCAAATAAGGAATATCATCACGAAAAACTGAATCTAATGCACTGTTGTTATCCCAAATGGAAAATACGTATTTCACCGTTTCATAACTTCCGTAAGGAACAGTTACAGTTTCATTTTTTATAAAATGATTAAAATGATAAACATCTCTGTAAATTGCCGGATCTCCTTCAATTGCATTTTTACAAGATCTTGAAAGATAATTTCCTGGACTTTGAAATGATTCAAAGAAAATACAAAGATTGTTGTCGTCATAAAGAGTTGTTTCATTACGATTAGAAAACTTATAACCCCCTTCATAATCTGTCCTATTTATAAAATACTTATTATCTTTTTCATAAAAATAATAGGCAATCTGATTTGAGCTGGAAGAATCTTCCCATTTAAAACTTTTATAAGTCTGACCACTTAATTCTTTATCTGCAAATCCTGTTAGTGTGAAAGTTCTTGAAATACCTGCATTTGAAAAAATTGAAGAACCTCCATCAATTTTTGGAAAATAATTTTTGATGCTTATTTTATTTGAGCTATTTAAATTATCTAAAGAACTGGCAGGCAATATATTAGAAAACCTTACTCCTAAATTGTTATACCATTTTGTATTATCACTCACATTGATAACGCCACAAGCTAAATCATTCTTGCAAACAACATTTGGGTTGGAAAAATAATCTGGAGAAATATCGTTGTAGCTCATTACTGTTCCCCAATCAACAATATCAGTGAAATCGCCATCAGTATTTCCGTCAACTCTATGCCCATAAGCATAAGATTGTCCTGTATCTCCCGGCCAGTGGCCCGAACCTAAATTATGGCCTAATTCATGGGCAAAAACTTTATCCGGAAAACAGGGATTGCAGCCTGCTTCAGACCAATTTGGGTCTACAGACCATGCAGATAAATACCCATGTGCATAATCCCAATCTAGAATATTATCAATGCTTAAATCTATGTTGGCCGTTCCTCCAGTGTTGCCTTTCGCTGTGTCCCATCTAGAAAGCAGAATAAAGTAGTCTGCTCCATATAGAACTTGATCTTTTTTTATCTTTTCTCTTCCTACAAGAGATGAAAAAATCGTATTTCCTGATTGATTACTTACATCAACATCATAGGGTAATAGTTTCAATAAATTGAACTGAATTTCAGACTCGCTTCTTGTCAGAGCATTATTCGCAGAAGTTATCAAATATAAAACTCTTGTTTCTACATTTGCTTCAGATGAGTAATAGGAAAGCATATCCGGAGCGTAATAAACCAACAAATCAATTTCATGAGCAATATTTGTAATGCCTATATTTAAATTTACGCTATCCGTCAAAGTTCCATCGCTTACCGTTACTGTTAAGAGATAGGATGTTTTTTCTTCATAGTCTGGAGGATTAATAAACTTAAGTTCCCCAATACTGGAAATACTAAAATATGATGCATCTACTCCTGATAGTGAAAAAGAAAGAGAATCACCATCTGCATCGGAAGCAATGATAGTTGTGACATCAGATTCGTTTTCCGTAACAGCGATTTGGGAAGACGACATTGAAATTACTGGAGCATCAGGAACTGGCTGAACGTTTATTGTTACAGAAGAAGATGAGCTCAATGAACCTTGTTGAAGAGTGTAGCTAAATGAATCGCTACCATTAAAATTTTCGTTGGGTTGGTAAACCAGCACATTTGAGCTATTTTTGGTAATTGTTCCATTTAAAGGTTGTGAAAAAGTAATATTAAAATTAGATTGATTATCAAAATCGTCATTTTGCAAGACATCGATGTTGTATGTCTGATCTTCAAAAGAAGAAATTGAATCTGGGTTCGCTGTAATGGAAAAGGCAAGGCTAGCCTCTAACTGACCAGTTACTTCACTCAAATAAACTACCAAGTCATTGTTATATCTCGAATATATATTTTGAAAGTCTTTATTTGAAGAAACTGCAATAACATCATTCACAAAAGTATTTGTTGCAAAAGCAAATATTTCTTGAGATACAGAAATATCAGGTTTAATTTGAATTAAAGGTATGAAACTTTTGTAAATATTTTTAATTTTAGCTTTGACTTCTGTTGAAAGTGTCAAAGAAAATTGTGCAATAATTCTTTCAATTAACCCTTCTATGAATATAGCGGATTCAAGATTAATTTCTTTTTCACTAATTTGATAATTTGAAACTAATTCATCAAGAATAACTTTAAAAGCCTCATTGGTGTTGTTATTAGAAGCATTAAGATTATTAACAAATTTTGAAACCGATAAGGCTAAGACAGTCAATTGATTAGCCTTCTCATAAGTTTCAGCAAATTTAAAACCATTATCTAAATTTTCAACGTGATCTGTAATGTTTAGGTTTAAACTAACGTCTAATCCTAAAAGCTGATTTACTGAAGGAGATATCGGATTAGAAAGCTCTAAAAGTGATTCAGCCAAAAAGAAATCAGCTGTTGTCAGTGGTGAAACTATGTAGTTATCCCAAGTTTTGTCTATCGATGAGGTTGTTGATTCAATCTCATCAATTTTATGATTGATTAAGATTAGTCCTTCCAAGCTACTTCCAGTATCTAAATCTACTCCTCCGGATGACTGAATTTGAAAATTAGACAAATTTGTACTCAAAGAAAATCTTCCCTGATCATCAGAAAAAGTTTTGAGTTCATTAAGACTAGAGAAATCGTCAGTAGTTTCCAACCAAACTTCCGCATTTCCAATGTAACCATCTACTAATAATCCATTTATTACCTTTGGTGGAATTGCGAAAGATTCTGGATTACTTGGAGTGGATGCTCCTCCTCCGCCACAAGATATTAAAAAGAGCAGCGTCGGAAAGGCAATTAATTTTTTTGAATCTAGCATGTAGCTAGTTTTTTTTAAGATTTTTTATTGGAAAATAGAAGATTCCCATCTTCAATCTTACCGAACTTAACGTCGAACCAATCTTTAAGATAATCTTGATAGTTTACCCAAGGTTTTTTGTTACCTTGTTTGGCAAACTTATGAATAGATCTTTGAATATATCCAGAAGACCAGTCTGAAAGCCAATCTTTTGATTCTTCAACGTCAGAAGGGATTTCTGGACAACATTTTTTAAATTTTTTCTTATCCATATATTTGATTAAACGACAAACGTATTCGCTGGTAATGTCTGCTTTTAAAGTCCATGAAGCGTTTATGTAGCCAAAACAGTTTACAAAATTAGGAATACCGCTATACATCATGCTCTTATAAGTCATGGTATCTGAGACTTGTACCAAGGCATCATCGACATTTATTTTGATTCCACCAAAATTTTCTAAAACGATTCCAGTAGCAGTAATAATGACATCTGCTTCCAAGTGATCACCAGATTTAAGTTCAATACCTTCCGGAGTAAATTTTTCAATGTGATCAGTTACAATGGACACATCTTTCTCTCTGATTGCCTCAAAAAGATCACTATTAGGAACCAAACATAGTCTTTGCTCCCAGGGATTATAAGAAGGGGTAAAGTGTTTCTCTATATTGTAATTTGGTAATTCTTCTTTAACTCTGTTGAGAAGAAATTCTTTAATTCTCTCCGGGAAAGCTCGTGCTCTTTTATAAATCCATTGCTGGAAAAGTACATTTCTTAATCTGATAAAACTGTATACGAAACGCTTAGGCAAAAATTTATTCATAAAAAGTGCCATTGAGTCTTCGTCTGGAGCAGAAGCATAATAAGTAGGCGATCTTTGCAGCATCGTTACGTGTTTTGCTTTTTTTGACATAGCCGGAACAATAGTGGCTGCAGTAGCCCCGCTGCCAATGACAATTATGTTTTTATCTTCGTATTCAAAATTTTCAGGCCATTCTTGCGGGTGAATTATTTCTCCTTGAAAATCGTCCCTGCCTTTAAATTCAGGAAGATGACCGCCTTTGTAACTGTAATAGCCTGCACACATGTATAAGAAAGAGGATTTGAATAATTTGGTTTCACCTGAGCTTTTATCTTCAACAGTTAAAGTCCAGATATTTTCTGTAGATGACCAGTCAGCTGAATGGACATAGTGTTTGTAACGAATTTTATCTGTAAGTTCATATTCTTGAATTGTTTCTTCAAGATAATCCATAATGGAATGAGCGTCGGCAATAGATTTTTTGTTTTCCCAAGGTTTGAAGCTGAAACCAAGAGTATGCATATCTGAATCAGATCTAATTCCTGGATATTTAAAGAGGTCCCAGGTTCCTCCAAAATTTTCTCTGCCTTCTAGGATTATGTATTTTTTGTTAGGACATTTCATACTTAAATGAGCCCCTGCACCAATACCAGAGATACCAGAACCAACAATTAAAACATCTAAGATTTCTTCTTTCATTTTCTTAATTATAGTTCCTTTATTTTATCATTGAAAATTATTCTTCAATTTCGAAACCTGATGAAATCCAGTCTGAAATTCCTCCTTTTAGAGAAAATACTTTTTCATAGCCCATTTCTCTAAGAGACTTAGAGCCTAAAACAGATCTTAAGCCGCTCGCACAATAAAGAATTATTTCATCTTCGCTGCTAGCAACTTCTGATATACCTTTTTCGAGAACCCCTCTACCAATATGCTGGGAAGTAGGAATTCTTCCTGAAACCCATTCCCGATCTTCTCTTATGTCTATGAGCTTTATATCTTTATTGTGATCTATTTTTTCTTTCAATTGAAAAATATCAATTTCCGAAATGGTTTGAAGAGATTCTTGAACTAATTCTTGAAATGTTTTCATTTAATCCAACATACTTTTGAGGCATTAAGGCCGTCAGCTTCAACTACACATCCATCTTCATGAGCAATAATAATTGCAGAAATAATAATGCCAATAGAGATTAAAGAAGTAATCGCTATAAGTTTTCCAAATTTTTGAACTAAATAAGTAGTGAGATATGAAAATATCATGATGACTCCTATTAAAAGTAAAAAAATAATTAAAATCCTTAACATCAGCTTGAGTATTTTTTCTTGAGTACTCTCACTAAAAAATATATTGGGGAGATAATAAGAAAGCAGATTAATAACTCGGCCCAAAAATTTAGTTTTGTAACACTTCTTATGAAACTAGCTAAATACATACTGCCAAAACCCAAAAATCCATAGATAACAAAAAGAGTGACATCAATTTTTGAAATAATATTTTTAATAAGCTTCATCTTCTAAATAGTTCGACAGTTAAAAACAATTTAAGTCCATTTTACTTTAAATTCTTCGTGTTAGACTTAATTCATCATGAGTAATAAAGACCTTATAACTAAATTAAAAAATAATATTGGCTATGTATCTATTAACAGACCGCCAAATAATCATTTTGATGCAGAGCTCATTGCTCAAATTGCTGATTTCTTTGAAGAAATGGACCAAGAATCAAGCTGTAGAAGCATTATTTTGTCTTCTGAAGGCAAACATTTCTGTGCTGGGGCTGATTTTACTAGGTCTTCATACAAAGAAGAATCTGATCCTTATGAAAGACTTTATCAGGAGGCAGTGAGATTATTTAAAACAAAAAAACCAGTTATTGCGATTATTCAAGGAGCTGCTGTTGGGGGTGGTTTAGGCGTCTCCTTATCAGCAGATTTTAGGATTGCTTGTGAAGAATCTAGATTCAGTGCAAATTTTTCTAAACTAGCTTTTCATCAAGGTTTTGGCACAACAATTACACTTCCTAGAGTGGTGGGAAATCAGAAGGCAAAATGGATGTTGCTTACAAGCGCTAGAGTAAAGGGGAAGGAAGCATTAGAAATTGGTTTAGCAGATTTCTTAGTTCCCCAAGATGAGTTGATGTCTAAAGCGGAAGACCTAGCATCGGAAATTAATGCAGCCGGCCCTCTTGGTGTTCAAGCAATTAGAGAAACTATAAAAGGCGATACCGTAGAAAAAATAGAAAATATTGTAAAGTGGGAGCTTTCTGAACAAAATAGATTGAGAGAAACTGAAGACTTTAAAGAAGGAATAAAAGCGTCTTTGGAAAGAAGAGATCCTGAATTTACTGGCAATTAATTTTTAATATTAAACCTTAAATCAAAATCTAAATCACCTAAAGCATCATTTTCTTCTTTCATTTGTAAAATTTTATTGAAATTTTCATCTGGCATAGGACATGACTTTCTTTTTTTCATATCAATATGAATCAAAAGAATTTCTTCAATAGCACTCAATTCATCATCATTGTTAAGCAATATTCCTACATGATGAATCAGCTTTCTATTTACATTGACAATTCGATAATGAGTTGAAATCTTATCTCCAAGCAAATTTTCTTTCACATACCTAAGATTTTGCTCAAGAGTAAATGTGCTAAAACCCGATTCTATATAATCAAATCCCATACCCAATTTATTGAAAAGATCATAGGATCCTTCTTCAAAAATTTTGGTGTAAAAAGTCACGTTCATGTGACCATTTAAATCACACATATCTTCTGTAACTTTTTTTTCTGCTCCAAGATAAGGGAATTTAGTTTTCATTGCCTATTAAAATAATGAATAGTTATTAATTGATAATATTTCTATTAAATAAAGTAAATTAAAAGAATGGAAAATGATACTTTATTAATTATTCTTGGCAATCAACTTTTTGATAAAAAATACATATCTCAAGCCAATTCAAAGAATATTTTCATGGCTGAAGACTTCGGTCTCTGCACAGAAGAAAAATATCACAAGCAAAAATTATTTTTCTATTTAAGTGCAATGCGCTCTTTCAAAGATGAAATGGAAGATCATGGATATAGAGTTTTTTATAACCAACTTGAGTTAAAAAACAAAAATAAAGACTTCATCGAGCTTTTAGAAGATTTTTTATACAAAACAAAATTTAAAAAAATAAAATTTTTTGAGATTGAAGATAAGTTTTTTGAAAAAAAAATTCATAATTTTTTAGAAAAAAAAGAAATAGATTTTGAAGTAATTCAATCTCCGATGTTTTTATGCAGTAGAGAAAAATTCAAAAATTTTGCAAAAGACAAGAAAAATTTGCGGATGGTTGGTTTTTATCAATCAATGAGGAAAGATTTAAATATTCTAATCAATGATGGTAAGCCAGTTGGAGGCAAATGGTCCTTTGACGAAGAAAATAGAAAAAAAATTCCTAAAGATTTAGAACTTCCTGAGGTAAATTTATTTGAAAATAATTTTCATGGTGAAGCTGTGGCCAAAGACATCAAAAAATATTTTGATGATCATCCTGGAATATTAAAATCATGGCTTCCTGATA
>CETL01073505.1_pt1 | contig 10448 bp, 7 predicted proteins | sample 356371 | NCBI WGS metagenome assembly CETL01 (sample SAMEA2622518, study PRJEB7988) | marine metagenome | biome: marine biome (ENVO:00000447); feature: surface water layer (ENVO:00002042); material: "saline water (ENVO:00002010), including plankton (ENVO:xxxxxxxx)" | depth 5 m | reverse complement strand
TCAAGTTCTGCTATCTCATTGATACTTGCCCCATTAGTAGGGATCGTGAACGTTTTCATAAAACCGTCTCCGCTGGTACCTTCATAGGATAGCAGATAGGTATCCTCATCGACCTTTTGCAGCTGATTCATTCTGTTGTAACTGATATCGTGCTCAACCTGTACTATTTGGGTGATCGTTTCACCGTCCGCTGATATGTCTAGCGTCGTAATGTATCCATCGGTACCACTACCTGAGTGTGCGAGCGCATATTTTGTCCCGCCCAGATGCTGCCAGGAAGACTCGTAAAACTCGCTATCGTTATCTCTAATATTCTCCTCGCTGATATGGCTGATATTTGCCCCGTTCACCTTAAAGGTCTTGACCCAGCCGCCCCACTGACTTGAGGTTTCGGGTCCATAGTTATAGGACCGGTAGGCAAGGGCATAGGTATCGTCGTTGATCTTCAATAGGTTGTGATGCGGATCACTGTTGGAATATGTGTCAAAGAGATAATTACCGAGCTCAGAGATAACGCTGCCATCGCTTTTGATCTGAAAGACCGTGAGCCACTGCCCCCACGTGTTTGAAACGCTTACACCATCATGCCTTATGCCGCTTCTGTACCCGTAATAAGCCATCAGATACAGATCCTCAGACATGCGAATGAGCGATTGTCTAGTTACTTCCCCATTAGTTGCCCACTCCTTTTCAAGCACCTGAGTGATGGAGTTGCCATCTTTAGATACCGTAAAGGTCTGAAGATATCCATCGGTGCCATTACCAGAATAGGAAAGAACGTACGAATCCTCATCCATCTGGATGAGATTGTTATATACACTATAGCTCAGATCGTGTTCAAGGTTAGTGTTTTGAGCAAGTCGCTTATCGTAGAGATTGATCGTGTTATTGTTCTGCAAAGCCGTTGATGCGTTTCCGCTAGCGTCGTAAATAGAATTAGCGACAGGGGAGACTGTTAATACTTCAAGACCGTCGGCCGTACCCGATACGCTAAATCCAAGCGTATAGGTATTGCTACTTTGCGATATCGATGTGGGTGTTGCGCTATTGAGCGTTGCAGCGCCACCACTGATGGCGAGTGAAAAGTCCGACGTAGCAAGGGATCCGCTGCCTCCGTTTGTACTGTAGGCAGCTTCGCTAAAGGTAACAGAGACCTGTGAATTTGCTGAGTTCACTAAAGAACTGATGATATAAGGACCGTTTTGATCTTTAAGAAATGCGCTAACTTCAGATGTGGTCTGCATCGCTGTTCCGCTTGAATTATATACGCTGGTATTGTTAGCAGGTTTCAATGATATTCTCTCAACTCCAACTGGAAGACCTGTAAGGTTTAAAAATAATCGAAGTACTGTTTCCCCTCCGGTCAAGGCACCTGCACTACCTTCGGATGTATTGTTATTCTTTTTAATACTACTGATAGTAGCGTTGCTTGCGACTCCGCCATTGCGATCAAATGAAAGCGTAAAATCTGATGTTGCTATTGCGCCTGAACCGTTATTTGCGCTGTAGCCACCAGTTGAGAGGGTAACATCAGCGTAAGAGTTGTCGTTTGCAACGCTGAATCCTTCAAAACAAAAACCGGTACACGCTTCGATAACCACCTTGCCGTGACTGTCCCAGATGCCCCCTTCATTACTTTGATTAGATCCGTTGTTGTAGGATCCACCACCACCTCCATTACCATAGTTATTATCATGCCTTCCACCAGCGCCTCCCGAATAACCGCCTCCACCACCACCACCACCGGTGTTTCCATGAGTACCACCACCGCCACCAAATCCCCCAATACATTGGGCATTTGAGCCGTGATTTCCTCCTTCAGCGCCGTTTACAAATGCTTCTCCAAATGTACCATAACTACCACTAGTTCCATTACCTGTTAAGCCTCCCCCGCCAGAAGCACCGCTTCCGCTATCACCGCTACCGCCTCCGCCATTAGAACCTCCTGATTTATTTTGAGTGCTCTGTCCATTGTTGCTGGTAACTGCATGAGAATTATGAATCGCAGAACTAGAGGTATAAACACCACCACCACCTCCAGCAACAATCAAGGCAGTGCTTTGAGAAAGGGCAGATCCTGTTTTCTTTGTTACAAAGGTTCCACCACCACCAGAACCTGAATTTTGTTGTCCCCCCATTTGACCCACGACAATTCTTAAGACATCTCCTTGTGTTAAGGTAAAATCGCCTTTCATTCGTGCGCCCTTACCATAATTACTTCCACTAGCTCCACCACCGCGAGCACCCCACACCTCTATTGTGTATGTACCACTAGCAGGTACGGTCCATTCCTGAACCCCCTGTGTATTAATGGTTACATTATTATTGAGATTTGTACTCCCGTAAGCTGAATTTATTTGAGATTGGGTAGGTCCAAATCTTCCTGTAGCACCTGCGTTCGTGAACGTGTAAACTGTTTGAGAAAATGAAAGAGATGTTGCCGCGAGCAGACATAGGAAAACAGATAATATATGACTAGTTCTTTTCATTCAATATTTTGGATAGCGTTTCATCCAAGGCGTAAAACAATATTGATCTAGTTGGATGTGACGGTAGCGGTGCCTTTAGTCAAGATCTGAATATCAACATCATCCTCATCAACAAGCTCTGACGCATCGGTGATCTCAAGCGTGGTTTCAGCAAAGGATTGTTTCGTATTGAAAAGGATGGTAGCTATTTTGCCTGTACCAGTCTTGTTGATCTCACTGCCCATATAAAAATAATTGATATCGAGTACTCCAGCTATGGGATCATCATCGTAAATAAAGAAAGAAGTTTGACCGGTTTGCACGCTATCAGTGAAAAAATCACCGGTTGTAACGTTTGTTACGCTCAAGCGGTTGGGATCGTATGAGACCTGCGCGTGGATCCCGGAAATATTCTCCGCAGCAACAACGAAGACGTCAAACTCCGCTGCAGCTCCTACCGTGGTAGCTCTGGCTACTGGATCAAATACCAGTCCAGGGGTGAAGTTCGAGTCTATATCTCTTGGGTTTAACTCAGTATTATCGTATAGCTCGCAACCGAGTATTAACATAGTGAAAGTTGGTATAAATAGTTTAATCAAGCGCAATGGAAAACCTCAATTGTGGTTGGTTAAGTTCTGGATTATATACAAGATCAATGTTATTCTTTTTATAAGCCATATCATCATTGGGGCCATTCATATAGGCATCCACAATATTGTAAATATGTGCAGCTCCAAGAAGATAGGCTACGATGGTCAATTGACCTTTTGATGACTCAGCGCTACTGGAAGCGTCATCGGATTTTTTTTTCAAAGATCGAATGATTTCAGCGTCAGTAGCAGCAAGATATTGGGTATGGAATTTTCGGGTATCATCATCGGACGATTTCATCCCGCTATAAATGAGATAGCCAATAGCCCCAGCACCCATCTCACCAGCAAAAAAGTACAAAGCTTTCCTGCGAGCAAGCGGATCGTTACCAAGCGCATTTGACGTGTATAATTGTCCCCACCCAGGGATCAGCGCAGATCGTACAGCAGCTGCAAGAGGTGTTTTTGGAGCTGGAGCATTTTGTTGGGTGATTGTACCTTTTCGTTTTTGAAGAAGGGTGCGCGGCGGTTTTAAACCCATCATTTCCCAGGCAAGAATTTCAATTTCAGTGATCAGTCCATCAACGGGACCGTTGTAGGTTGCATTCTTTGTCTTCGCAGCAGCGCCAGTGGCAACCTCGAACATTTTCGCATCAATTGTATATGTATCTCCTAATTTACCGATTGCTCCGTTGATCATAAAGCCAACGCCAAGTAGCGCTCCAACTTCAGCTGCACATTCCTCAGATGTACAACCTGCTTCGTCGTACCCCTGTTCCTCCATGACTTCCATCATCTGACGTCTATCTACAAGGATCGCTTTCCCTGTAGCATCTACTTCAGTTGCGAATCTATCGGTTAGCGTTTGAGCTTCTAGCTGACTAATTCCACGGGGATCAAAATCCATAATAGCAACCGTTATCTTTTCACCACCCTCAGCACCGGTCCGCTTCAATATAAGTGCTTGCGGTGGTTTGAGATCTACTATTTCCCAGGCCAATATCTGCATTTCAATCAACAGACCACCGGTCGTACCATCAAATGTTAAATTTTTTGCTTTTTCAGCTGCACCGGTCGTAACGGATACCATCTTCATGTCTACGGTAAAGCTATCTCCTAGCTTTCCAATAGATCCGCTAATCATATACTCTGCACCGAGCAATTCTCCGATCTCCGCTGAGCACTCAGCTGTGGTACAGCCGGACTGCTGAAGACCTTGTTCTTGCAAAATATTTTCCAACATCTTGCGGTCCACCAAACGTACTGCACCAGTATTTGGAAGCTCAGAACGTAACCGCTCTACTAATGTCTCCACTTCATAGGCAGGTAGTCCGTTTGCAGCAAAGTCAAGCACAGCAACACTAGGCTGTGAATACGCGCACGCTACGAGCGCTACAGGTAGAAGATTTCGTAAATATTTTTTCTTAATCATTTTTTTCTCCACATCAAATAAATAAAGCTTACAATTTGATATATTTTTCTAACAATAATACAACATAAAATATTTCAAATAAAATTTACACATACTACTGCATAAATACGCATTTATTAGTGCAGTTTAACTAATTACAAGCAAAAGATTCAATTAACTGATAGAATATAGGTAGGTTGATAGATTAATCGTGTGATTCAGGTCAAACTTTTTTCGAATGCGATAGCAGTGGCTTTCAATAGAGCGAACAGACAGACGCATTTCGGAAGCAGTTGACTTGGTGTTGTAACCCGAGCGCAAGTAAACACACACTTTAAATTGTGTTTGCGTTAATTCTGGATGCCTTTTTGATAGATTGCTCACAAAAGCTCTATTTTCAAGTTCAAAGCGTGAAAAAAAAGAAATCCAATTTTGTTCGGAGGATGCAGAATTCATGCGTTAACATAAAACGGTATCGAGGCAATGGAAATACTGCATAAACACGCATTTAATAAGTGCGTGCTTTATGACTGTGCAAGTTCAGGCGCAGTTTTTACCAGCTCAATATCATAAATGAACTGGTGTAGGGAGGTGTCGCGATTAAGGTTAAGTTTCTTTCGTAAGCGATACCGTCTACTTTCAATCGATCGAACAGATAGACCGGTCATGTGAGCAATTTCTTTAGTGGTCTGCCCTGAACGAAGATAGGCACAGATACGAATATCAGGAATCGTTAATGAACTGTTTAGGCTAGCGAGTTGCTCCAAAAAGCCCGGATAGGATTTATTAAAATGTTTTTGAAACTCATCCCAGTCGCTTGATTCGGTGGTAGCATCCTTGAGTTTTGATCGCAATGGATTTAATAAATATTTTGATTCTGAATCCGAAAGAAACTTGGATGCATAATTAATATCTTTCTTGATGGATTCAATCATTTCATTTTTCTCCATAATGGAGGTGCTCACATAACGAAGCTCTCTCTCCGTCGATTTGAGTTCAAGCTCAGCAACAAGCTTGCTTTGTTCTGCAATTATTTTTTGCTGCTCTGCAGTGATGTACTGGTTGCGAATAGTAGATGCGATTAATACAAAAATAATTAGCCCTATAAATGACAAAATAATAAACTGGCGACGCTGCTCTTGTGACTCTTTAATAGCTTCTTGACTGGAACGTAACTGCTCGCGGAGTTCCATATTGATGAGGAGGTTACGATTTTGAGAAGACACTTTTTCTTGATTGATCAATAAAAGCTGTTCGTTCGTTTTTAACACACCTTCTTCGTTGCCCGCTTTATCAAACACTATTTTTTTTGTTTGAAGTAGTTGCTCTTTTTGTCGCGTCAATCCCTGGCTCTCTGCAAGGACAAGTCCTTGATTTACAGCCAGAATCGATGCATCTAGGTCATTTAACTCATGGTAATTTGTTGCGCTTAAACCAAGAAGATCAGTTAGCTCTATTGGAAGTTCTTTGTAAAAGTCTTTTGCTCGTTCAAAATAATAATTCATTCGATCTTTATTGCCCAGTTTAAACTGGAGTTCCGCTTGAAATTGATTGCTCATACCGAGGTAGCGATTTCTATTTTCCTCCGATGCTCCAAATTGTTCAATGGTAGTATTAAACAATTTTTCAACCATCTTCTCTGTACTATCGCAATAGATAGATACTTCTGAAAATTTATTTGTAGATAGCGCGAGGTTCGCTAGGTGTAAATATGAGTGCGCAAGATCATCAAACTGCATACGTTCCCACCTGTAGCTTAATCCATCATTAAACAATTGTTTTGCAGTATCGTAATCTCCTTGGGCTTCTGCAACCATTGCAAGGTTGTTTTTGCAAACGGCCATACCTTGGAGTCTGTCAGACCGTCTTCTCGGATTCAATTTTATATCTTCACTTTTTGAAAGTGCATAAAAATTATCGTAGGATTCTGAATACGATTCCTCAGCCTTATCGTACAAACCTTGGGCAAAATATACATTACCAATGCTTACTTGAAGCCAAGGTGGAACTGATCCGAGAACTTCTTTAAACATTTCCTCCGACTCCGAGAAATAGTCAAGGGTGGGTCCCGTTAAGCCTTTAATATGATAGATCTGACCTAAAGCAGCAAGAGTTGCTGCGTACAAGCGATTTGGTTTTTTTACAGGATATTTCTCTAATATTTCAAACGCGAATTTTTCTGCTTCGTTGGGATTAACAAACTTTATAAGATTAATAGAGTCGCGAATAGCGTCGCTGTTTTTCTCCGTAAAGAAGTTGTCATTTTGCGATACAGACAGTGAGATATGCACGCCAATTGCAATTAAATTGAAGGATAATTTTTTAATGAATTTAGTATATGTGCTCAAAAGAAAATGCGTGGTTATGCAGTAGTTTTTGTCACTGTAAAATTACGTATTATTTTAAGTAATTTTATACTAGTTTCTTATTGTTCGAGGTAAAAAAAATGTTAACTAAATACGCAGATACGCTCAAAAGACGCGGTCTAGATACATGTTCATCGCAAATTTTAGCTGATGTACTAGAAAGTTTTCCAAAAGCAATATCGGTTAAACAGCTTGCGCACAATACGGGTAAAACTGAAAAATATATCAAAAGTAAAGTGCTTGCAATGAAACGCGATGAGGTTCCAATAAAACTTAGGCGTGGTTCTCGTAATAATTACGTTGAAACTAGTCTTTTTGAGCCGGTGCACTGGATATTAAAAGAGAAAGAAAATGCTGAAATGGCTCTTGAAGATTTGAATTCAATCAAGCTTAACGGCGATCCATCAGTCAATAAGAAAAAAAGAATCGTAAAGCGTATTTATAAAGAATATTTAAGGGATATGAACGATTTGATCGATAGATGGTATTCATTGCGGTTGATACAATCACTAAAAGACGATTAATTTCATAATCATTCTTCTCCACACTCCATATTACTCAAACGCAATCTGCTTTCTGAATAAAAACTAAATTTCCAAAAGACCATTAAGCATTCATGTAATGAATGTATTAATTTTAGTTAATGGATAAAATACAGAGAAAAGATTTAAGCACTGAAAAGCAGAACATTCAATCTTCACATATTGATGAGTTGTCGACAGCTCGCATCCTGGAACTGATAAACAATGAAGATGCCTCTATACCAAAAAAAATTGCAGCTTCATTAGCTGAAATTGAGGAAACAGTTGATATATGTATTCAATCTTTAAAGTCTGATGGTCGCATATTCTACATTGGAGCTGGTACGTCTGGTCGTCTCGGGGTTCTTGACGCGTCTGAGATTCCGCCCACCTTTTCCGCTCCTAATGATCTATTTACTGGCATAATTGCTGGAGGAGATAAGGCTTTAAAAAACTCTGTTGAAGGAGCAGAGGACGACCCTGAACAGGCGATCAAAGACCTTAAGGCTAACGCCGTAAAGAAAGATGATGTATTAATTGGAATAAGTTCGAGCGGTGCAGCTAAGTATGTTCAATCTGCATTGGATTATGCTAGATCTAATAACGTCAAGACCGTTTACATAATCTGCAATAAAACGCCTTATCTGCCTTTTGACGCTGATGTAATAGTTGCGCTAGAAACTGGTCCTGAGATAATTACAGGGTCCACTAGAATGAAAGCTGGTACGGCTACAAAAATGGTTTTAAATATGATATCTACCGCTACGATGATAAAGCTTGGGAAGGTCTATGGTAATCTCATGGTTGATCTAATGGCGGTTAATGACAAACTAATCGACAGAGGATGCAGAATAGTATCGCAACTTACAAATGTGGATGAAGTAGTAGCAAAACGGACCTTAGTTCGCTCAAATATGTCTGTAAAAACTGCCATAGTTATGATTTATCATTCAGTAGACTTTGATAAAGCAAAAAAAATTATCGATGATAATAATGGTATGCTTAGAAAAATAATTTTATGAAATTTGCTTCTCTTAAGAATGATGAATTATTCAAACAATGTAGAATTGATACTTTTCGTTCAAGCGGTAAGGGTGGACAGCATGCAAATAAAACTGACAGCGCTATTAGGCTTACACACTTACCTACTGGACTAATTGTCATATGTCAAGATGAAAGAAGTCAGTTTAGAAATAAAGAAATTGCAATTAAGCGATTAAGAAATAAGCTAAAAGCTTATGAGAAGAAAAGAAAAAAACGAATTCTTACCCGCCCAACAACTGCATCTAAAGAAAGAAGGATTCTTTCAAAAAAGATGCAATCAGAAAAAAAACAGCTACGAAAAAAACCAAAAACAGATGAATAGATTTGCAGTAATTTTACAGCTATTTAAAAGGTCACAATGAAAATAAATAAATATATTTTTAGAGAATATGACATAAGGGGGAAAGTAAAAGATGATTTTCCTCCAGAAGTGGTTTTAAATCTTGGCAAGGCTTTCGGAACATTTATCAAAAGATCTGGCGGTCAAGAAATTGCTCTAAGCGGTGACGTGAGACTGTCCACGCCAAGCTTAATTGAGCAATTTAAAGTAGGCGTTTTATCAACTGGGATCGATGTCATCAATATAGGGATACTACCTACACCTGTAAATTATTATTCTATGTTCAAATTGGATGTTGCAGGAGCAGTTCAAATCACCGGCAGTCATAATCCTCCTGAGTTTAATGGTTTCAAAATGTCTCTGAACAAGAAATCTGTATTCGGTGATTCTATACAAGACTTAAGAGAGATTATTGAAAAAGAGGATTTTGAACGTGGAGAGGGAGATGAAGCTCCATATAATATTTTACGAGATTATAAAAAAATGATAAGTTCAAAAATTAATCTTGATAAAAAATTAAAAGTGGTTCTTGATTGTGGAAATGCAGCTGGAGCAGTATGCGCTCCAGAAATTTTTAGAAATTTTAACATTGACCTTGAAGAACTATATTGCGATGTTGATGGTATCTTTCCCAATCATCACCCAGACCCAACTGTTAAGAAAAATCTTAATGACTTAATTGAAAAAATGAAAACGGGAAGATTTGATGTTGGCATTGCATTTGATGGTGATGCAGACAGAATCGGCGTGGTTGACGAGAAAGGTGATGTAATATGGGCTGACCAGTTGATGGCGCTTTTTCTTCCTGAAATAATTAGTCCAGGTGATGAAATACTTTTTGACGTAAAATGCTCAAAGTCTCTTGAAGAAATGATAACTAAATATGGCGGTAAGCCTATAATGTGGAAAACAGGCCATTCTCTTGTGAAACAAAAAATGCTTGAACTGGACTGCAAGTTTGGGGGAGAGATGAGCGGACATATTTTTTTCGCTGATGATTATTTTGGATATGATGATGGTATATACGTAGCTGCAAGACTACTTCAGACCTTATCAAGCTCTTCAAAGACACTTTCTGAGCTTACCGATGAATTACCTAAATATTTTTCAACTCCTGAGATGCGACTTGAAGCAAAATCAGACGAAGATAAATTTAGAATTTCAGAAATCGCAGTTAAATATTTTACCGATAATTATAATTGCTCAACGGTAGATGGTGTTAGAATTAATTTTGATGAAGGCTGGGGGTTAGTGAGAGCTTCAAACACGCAACCAGTAATTGTATGCAGGTTTGAAGCAACAAGTGTTGAGAAAATGGATGAATATAAAAATTTAGTTTTATCAAAATTAAATGAGATTGGTGAGTTAAAATTTGATGTCGGTCACTAGTACATTTCAAGAGCACATTCAATTCATTCAGTCGCAGACCAATAAGGCGCTTGCAAAGATTACACCTAAATTGAATTCTTCTAAATACTTTTACGATCCGGTTGATTATGTAATAAAGGGCGAAGGTAAAAGGCTCCGACCGGTCCTTGTTCATCTCTCAGGGCAAGCATATGACGCTCAGCCAGATGATCTTATGAAGCTTGGTATAGCCGTTGAATTATTACACAACTTCTCTCTAGTTCACGATGATATCATGGACAATGATAGCAAGCGCCATGGACAACCCTCAGTTCACTATAAATGGGATATTCCAACAGCC
>CETL01054291.1_pt1 | contig 10489 bp, 15 predicted proteins | sample 356371 | NCBI WGS metagenome assembly CETL01 (sample SAMEA2622518, study PRJEB7988) | marine metagenome | biome: marine biome (ENVO:00000447); feature: surface water layer (ENVO:00002042); material: "saline water (ENVO:00002010), including plankton (ENVO:xxxxxxxx)" | depth 5 m | reverse complement strand
GCTAAAAATACTATCAATGGAATCCAGCCTATAATTATTACTACCCAAAGTAATTGCCACCATCCAGATCTATTTGTGTCATGGAGCCTTCTGGCTCCAACTGCTAAACCAGGCAATAAAGTAGCAAGTTGAATTATGGTTGTAAATATACCTGTTCTTTGGTCATCAGCTTCTGAAACAGTACCCATGTTATCTGTAACTATTTGTGTACCCAAAGTTGAGTCTATTATCATACCCATTATTGCAACTATAAATGTGAACAAAAAAAACCACCAAAATTCTGATCTTTTTGCTCTTCCACTGAAAATTGTATAAAGCATGAAACATTTTATTACAGCGACCCTAAAATTCATTACTTTTCCTTACTGATATTTTCGATTTCTTCTGCTAATGAATAGTCAGCATCTGTTATTTTATTTTGATCATGACTCCATAATTCAAATTCAACTGAATTATACACATTTCTGATGAGAGGATGATGATCTATAGCATCTGCAACTTCTGCTACTTTATTTATAAAATCGATGGCATCCATAAAAGATTGAAATTCATATCTTCTGAATAATTTATTATCAATAATTTCCCAATTGTCTACAGACCTTGTCACTTGTATAATCCTTTTAGATTGTTTATTAGTTATATGATAGTGAGGTTTTGAAATGATAGCAAAAGATATTGAAGATTATAAAGGTTTTTTTCCTGCAAATCCTACTCCTGTTTTTCAAGGTGAAGGAATAAGAGAAGATGCATTACGGGCTATTTTAGAATTTGATATTCAAAATGGAGCTGGTGGTTTTTGGTTAGCTGGAACAACAGGTGAAGGGCCTATTCTTTCTGAAAGGCAAAGAAGAGAAACTGCTGAAATTTCTGCAGATGTATGTAAAGGTAGAGTGAAGACTATTATGCACGTGGGAGGTATTACTACTGAGTTATCTATAGCTGGAGCTAAAGCTGCTAAAGAATCTGGATGTGATGCAATATGTTTGTTACCTCCATTTCTATATCCTACAGATGAGCAAGGAGTATTAGATTTTTATAAGGAAATTTCTGATGCTTGTGATAATCTACCTTTTTTTGTTTATAATCTTCCTCAAATAACAGGAGTGGAATTTGTTCCGGGTAAGGCTGGAACTCCAGGTCAAGTTTCTATGGAAAAAGTTATTGATCAAGTGCCAAACGTTGCAGGATTAAAGCATTCGGCAGCAAATCAAGCAATGATTCCTATTTTTAGTAATATGGGACTTGCTTGTTTTTCTGGCAATGGCTTCCTTCCTCTTCCTTCATTATCACTTGGAGCAGTGGGAACCGTAGATGCTCCACTTTCAATTATTCCATCAGTTTACAATGAACTTTATAAAGCATGGGTGTCTGGAAATATTGAACTTGCTCAGGAAAAACAAAGAGAAGTTACAAGAAAAGTTGGTGTTTTGAAATCTTATAATTCTGCTGCAGATGCTTCAAAAACTCTACTATCTGAAATATTAGAAATAGATTGCGGACGATCAATACTTCCTAACAGAAGATTAAGTGATTCTGAAACAAGTGAATTAATAACGAAAGCTAAAAAAGAAGGATTGATTTAAAAATTACAAATAATTTCTACGGCATTTTCTGCATATGTTGTAGCACTTTTAATTCTCTTTTTGGCTTGATCAATATTTTGTACTGTCAAGACACCAAAAATTATTGGCTTTTCAGTTTCAGATATAACATTTTGAATAGCTAATGTTACCCCTTGAGATATATACTCATAATGATTTGTTTCTCCTTTTATCAGGCAGCCTATAACTATTGCACCATCATAATTCTTGATAACTTTTTTAGCAGCATATGGAATTTCAAATGATCCAGGTACTTCGTAACTTGATATATTAGTTACCCCTAATTCTTTGAGTCTTTCAATTGCTAATGTTTCCATTTCTTCTGTAATATCATAATTATATTTAGCTTTTATGATAGCTATTTTGATTTTAGATGGATCTGCACTTAAGCTAGCCATAAATCCAGATTGCTTACTCACTTTTATGCCCCATTTTTGTCTTTTTTGTTTCAATATATTTTTTATTCTCAGGTCTGATTTCGCCACTTAATTGAATTCTAGACATAATTTCTAAGCCAAAACCCTCAAGACCAATAACTTTTCTGGGATTATTTGTTAGTAAATCAAACTTTTTCACTCCAACAGCTCTCAATATCTGAGCTCCAATTCCGTAGGTTCTTAAGTCCATTGGAAAACCTAAAGATAAATTTGCATCAACTGTATCAAGACCTTCATCTTGTAATTTGTAAGCTCTTATTTTATTAATAAGTCCAATACCTCTTCCTTCTTGCCTCATATATACTAGAACTCCAGATTCAGATTCTGATATTTTTTTTAGAGCCAAATCTAATTGATCTCCACAATCGCATCTAAGTGAATTTAAAAGATCTCCGGTTGTGCATTCTGAGTGAACTCTTACTAGTGTAGTTTCATTTTTATCAAGGTTACCTTTTATTAGAGCTATAGGTTCCGAATTATCTACTTCAGATTTAAATCCTATTATTGTAAACTCTCCGTATTTGGTTGCTAGTTTAGCCTCAGCAATCTTTGAGACTAAATTTTCATTCGCTATTCTATAAGCAATGATATCTTCAATAGAAACAATGGGTATATTATACTTTTCAGATATTTTTTTTAGATCATTTCCTCTTGCCATTGATCCATCTTCATTCATAACTTCGCAAATAACCGCAGCTGGTTTTTTACCTGATAATTTGACTAAATCAACTGATCCTTCAGTATGCCCAGCCCTTACAAGTACTCCACCTTTTTGATATCTTAAGGGGAAAATATGACCAGGTTTTACAAAATCTTCTGAAGTTGATTTAATGTCGCTTAGCTTTTTTACAGTATTTGATCTATCTTTAGCAGATATACCTGATTCTATATCTTCAGAAGCATCAACCGAAACAGTAAATGCAGTACCCATTGATTCCGTGTTTTTAGTAACCATTGGTTCTAGCTCTAAGTTATCAATAATAGAGCCATCTAAGGGGGTACAAATTAATCCTCTTGCAACAGTTGCCATAAAATTAATATCCTCTGGGCTACAATCTTCAGCAGGTAATGCTAAATCTCCTTCATTTTCTCTACCTTCATCATCAACTATAATCACCATCTTACCTTGCTTGAAATATTCAATAGCTTTCTCTACAGATTTTATTTGTTTATCACTTGGTGGCTTAACTTCTAAATGATTATTCACTTAAATTTTTCTCCATTATTTCTTCAACATATTTTCTAATGTATCTTGCATTCACATCTGTTTCTAGGTTAACTAGTTGTCCAATTTTAATATTTTTAAATGTTGTTTCGGCAATTGTATGAGGAATTAATGAAATTTTGAATGTATTTTTTTTGATTTCATTTACGGTCAAGCTTGTTCCATCAATACAGATATACCCTTTTACTATTATATTGCTTAATATTATTGCGTCTGCCTCAAAAGTTACGATTGTACTATCTTTAATTTTTTTTATTGACCTACAAATTCCAGTTGATTCAACATGACCTTCAACATTATGTCCACCAATTCTTGATTGATAAGTAGCAGCCCTTTCTAAGTTGACTAAGCTATTATTTACAAGACTACCTAAAGTTGTTTTATCTCTAGTCTCTTCAGATATCTGAAAATTAAGATAGTTAGAACCAATTTTAGTGATTGTTAGACATACACCAGAAACAGAAATCGAATCTCCGATTTTACAATCTTCTAAGATCTTATTACAAATTATGGATATTTCTTCACCCTTAATAGAATGAATTTCTCCAGTTTCTTCTACTATTCCTGTAAACATTTCTAATTAGTTTTTCCTATGATTAGTATATCTTCATTTATTTGTTCTATAGATGAGATTTTAAGATTTATTTTGTCTTTTATGTTATTTATTCCATTTCCTTCAACAGCATTAGGCGAATCTTTACCACCAAATATGCTGGGAGATATGAAAGCATAGACTTTATCAATTAATTTCTCATCAAAAAAGGATCCAGCTAAGGTCCCTCCAGCTTCTATCAATATACTGTTACAACCTAAGCTTTCTAGTTCATTAATTACATCTCTTAATTCGATTTTATCTTTTTTTGAAGGTATATGTATTATATGAGAAGGAAGATTTTCTTTTGTAACATTTTTATCTGTGAACCATACGACTATGCCTTCATTTGATTTACTATAAATTTGAAAATTTTTATTTAGTTTTCCTTTATTATCTAATATAACTCTATATTTTGGATTACCTTTATAAATTTTTTTATATCTAGAAGTCATATTGGGATCATCTTGAAGGATGGTATTAATTCCAGTAACAATGGAATCATTTATACCTCTAATATCATGAGCTCTTTTTCTAGATTCTTCGTTAGTAATCCATTTAGATTCATGATTTTTTGTTGCTATTTTACCATCTAGAGTCATGGCTAATTTTATTGAAATATAAGGTCTTTTATTTAAGATTTTGAAATTATATGCTTCATATAATTCTTCACATTGTTTCTTTTGATACTGATTCCATTCATTTTCAATTTCTATACCTGCTTTTTTGAGTTCCTCAAATCCTTTGCTGTTTACATTAGGATTTATGTCTACTACAGGACATGAAACCTTTTTTATACCTGCTTCAATAATTTTTTTGGTACAAGGATCATCTTTACTATAAAAATTATGAGGTTCTAGTGTGCAATACAGAGTTGCACCAAAAGTTTTATCTGATGCATTTTTTATAGCTTCTACTTCAGCGTGATCTCCAGGACTAATGTTTGTTTTTCCTTTCCCAATCACTTTCCCATTAAGAACTAATACCGCACCAACTGCTGGTCTAGGTGAAACTTTTCCAATAGCTTTTTTTGCAAGGTCAATTGCTAGTTGTTGAAATTTTTCTTCTTGCATTTATTCTTTTTTTGAAATCTGTTTTTCAAAATCTTCAAAAACTCTACTTTCAGTAGGATCTAGTTGACCTTGATATCTACTTTTCAATTCTGGTGATCCATATGGTTTTTCTGCCTCTGAAATCATTTTCTGAAAAGATATCTGCCCAATTCTCATTCCATAATATAAAGTTATTGGTAGTCTTGACACATTTGCAAGCTCCAAGGTTAAGTTTCCGCTAAATCCTGGGTCAACAAATCCAGCTGTAGAGTGAATTAACAATCCAAGTCTTCCAAGTGAACTTTTTCCTTCTATTCTAGCTACCATGTTATTTGGTATGGTAATTTTCTCTAGAGTTGAGCCTAATACAAAATCACCAGGATGAATAATAAATGGCTCATCTCCTTGAATGATAATGGGTTCATTAAGGTCTGGTAATTCTTTTTTTAGATCGATGAATGGTGCACTAGAATTGTTAAATATAAGAAGTTTTTTATCTAAGTGAAGATCAACACTTGCAGGTTGAACATCTTTTTCAAAGTATGGATCAATTCCGATAATTCCATTATTAATTGCTTCTTTTATGTCTTTATCTGAAAAAACCATAATTCCCCTTTGTTTGTGGCTTATTAAAGAATATATTAAAATTTATATGATTTATAGCCTGTTTTCTAGAATAAACATCTCATAAATCTAGCTATCTTTTAATTTAGAATTTACATAAACGTTATAGAATTAATCCAAAAATTATATTTAAAATGATTCAAAATCTTCTTTCAATTTCTAAAACTATGATTTTATCTACAATGATAGTTATCTTCATTTCACTACTTTTTATTCCTTTTGAAGTAAATGGTAGGTCTATGGAACCAACCTTGAATGATGGAGATAAAATTTTGGTTTTTCGCGTCAACCATATATCAATTCCTTTTACTCAGGAAAGATTAATTTTATCAATGCCCAAAAGAGATTCAATAATAGCATTCAAAAAAGAAAATGGAGTTGAACTGGTTAAAAGAGTCATAGCTTTACCTGATGATGAAGTTGATATTAGAAATCAAACAGTTTATCTTAACGGAAATATTCAAACTAGAGGAATCACTCTTACATCTCCTAAATCTGGGTTCCCAATCCAGATTTCTGAAAATTGTCTATTTGTACTTGGTGATAACAGAAATTTATCTAATGATTCTAGGCAATTTGGATGTGTGCCACTTGAAAAGGTAGAAGGACAAATTGCACTTAGAATTTGGCCTTTAAGCGGACTTAAATTATTTAGATAATATATCACTAAAGAAACTTATTTCCTCGGGAAATTTTGAAGGAGGTTTGCCGCTTTCAATTTCATACTGGCCAATAAAATTTTTTTGCCTAACGAAAGAAGGAGGGGCTGTAATATAACCACTTGAGTAAATATTTATACCACTTAATTCTTTTATTAGTTTATTTTTATTAGATATAAAGTTCGGAAGTAATTTAGAAAATCTAAACCAAAATTGAATACTTTTATTTGGAGTATGTATAAGAGTTGTTGAGCTATATAAATTTTCTAAGAAATTATAAAATATAATATTTTGTATTTTATCTAGGCCTTTCATTTCTAAAGATTTGAGTAATCTTTCTAAATCATTTACGGATTCAAATTCAAGTATTGATAAATTGCCTTCTTCACCTAAAATGAGACCACAATTATCAAGTTTTTTATCTCCAAACCATTCATAAATATTTTTTTCTGACATCTGTATACCTAATTTTGCATTATCAAAAAAAACTTTCCCTTGATTTGTATTATGTGGATCATTTGAAAAAGGTTTGATTGGAAATGGTACAAGACCAAAGTTTTGGTACTCAAATAATGTTTGAATCATCTCTAATTCATTCTTCATAAATCACCTTACTAATAAAAAAATCCATTAGGATCAGTCCATTTTTTAGAAACTCTTACTGAAAGAACTTCACCAGTACAAGTTAAATCTCCTTTATGAGAAAAAAAATCTGCATAAAATAAAGTTGTTTTTGGTTTTCTTTCAATTAGCTTTGCTCTTATAGTTACGGGTCCATCGATAGGAGTAGGTTTCTTAAATTGAATACTTAAAGATGCTGTTGCATACCAAATCAATTCTCCCTCACCAATTTCTCTATCTTCATACCTATAAGCATCTGCAATTGATGAGCATACACAGTGACAATCAATTAGAGCTGATATTGTGCCCCCATTCATTACATCTGGAGGCATTGCTGCATGATGAGCTTGAGGTGTAAAAACACAAACTGTTTCGTTCCCGTCCCAAAAAGATTTTATTCTTAATCCTTTTTTGTTCCAAGCTCCACATCCATAACAATTATTACCTAGTAAGCTATCTTGAAAAAATTTTTTCACTTTAGATAATTATTTTCTAATTATTCTAAAATATATGGAGAATATAGTAGATGCAAAAATTAGTAGAACTATCCCTGATATAAACTGAATTGATGCTAGAGATTCTAGATCTTGGAAGTATAGTTGTTGGGTTATATTTGTGGCTTCTTCAAATTTTCTTCTTTTAGCTTCAGATTTATCAATTAGAGAATCAATAATTAGAAAAAGAGAGTAACCAATTATTAGAGTTTCTAGTAAGCCAAAAATCCAATCATTTATTTTTAGTTTTTTTATATCCATAGAAATTAATTTTATATATATAATTTTATCAAATAATATAAAAACAAATCTATATAAAGTATACTTAAGGAGTAGACAATAAATGAATGGGAATCTTATGCAGAAGACAGAAGAAATTTTGAAAATAATCAAGGCTCGAAGAAATACAAAGAATTTTATAGATAAAGAAATTAATGATTCACAAATTGAAACTATCTTAGATTCTGCTATTTGGGCGCCAAATCATAGAAATACTGAACCTTGGCGTTTTTTTATTATTGAAAGACACTCCAAAATAAGAGAGAAAATAGCAGAAGGGATTATCGACTTACAAGAAAATACAAGTCAATCTCAACTCAATAAATCACAGAAAGATAAAATATTAGAGCAAATAATATCTTCCCCATCGTTAATTTTTGTTTACAGCTTAGTAGATTCTAATGATGAAATTACTGAAGAAAATTATGGTGCAGTTTGCTGCGCGATTCAGAATATGCAGCTCACTGCTACAACAATGGGCCTTGGAGTAGGGTGGTCAACAGGAAAAATAACGAAAATTAATTCATTGGATCAAATTTTAGGAATAAATGAAAGTCTTAAAATAGTTGGAGTTTTGACTATTGGTTACCCGCATACTTCATTAGAAAAGACCAGAAAAAGCTTTAAGAGTTTATCTACTTGGTTATAAATAATTAACAAAAAATTATTTATAAATTTATATATCTAGAGCCTTGATAATATAATTTTATGAAGAAAATTTTTCTAGCTTTTTTTATCTTTTACTTGGTTGCTTGTAGCAGTGAACAAGCTAATAGTAAGCCTACCCCAATTACACCTCTTTCGCCTTTACCTCCAGCAACTCCATTACCAGCTAAATCTCCTCTACCTGCAATAACTCCTTTGCCTGCATTGCAGCGAATTCCCGCAGCAACTTATTTTCCTACTGATACACAAATACCTACTTCAACACCCTTGCCAATAGCTACACCAATTTCACAATATGATTCTGTTATTTTTCCTGAGGATTATTCAGATGATCCAAATAATCCAACAGATTTAGGTTATATTGAGTCTGATTTGTATATATTAAATGAATTTGGGGATAATAATAGAGATTATGTTCTTTTCTCAATAAAAGAAAATTTTTATTCTGATTCAATTAAATTACTGAGCTACAAGGGAGAAGATAAAATAGCTTTTTTTGCCATAGAAGCAAATAATAAATTTACTGCAAATGATGATATATCCAAGATGATAGCCTATGGTCATTTTGGACCTGATTCAGAATACAACAAAATAGATGAGAATATTTTATATTACTCCAGTAATTTAGATTCTCCTAGAGAGGAAGTCATTTTGGAGCCTGGAGACTATGTCTTTAGAATTCAACAAGGCAATAATGAAAACGCTTCATATATTTTTGTAATTGAATTAAGTAAGAAAAGTAAATACTAGATTATTTCCCAGGAATTAGAGATTTAATAACTAATTTAACTGGTAAAAGTAAAATCTTAAATGGTAATAAAATAAGTTTAATAAAAATCATTTTATGTCCAATATTTACTTATGGAAATGTAACCTGATTCATAAGAATGATGATCTGAATCATTATGATCTAAATCATCATGACTGTGACTACAAGATACAAATAACAAACTAAATGAAACAATATATAAAAGTATATTCAAAGATCTTTTCATAGTATAAATTTTACATAAACTAAATCTATTTTGATATAAATAAAAAGAATCTATATGATCAATTTTAGTGAAAACAAAGTACCCATTATAATTGGTGGATTAGTTATTTTACTAATAATCTTTTTCCATTCTTGGTTTTCATCATATGTAGGGGTAGAAGATTGGAAAAGAGCAACTCCTATTCCAGATCAACTTGAAAATCCTTATTTTTGGCCACCAGGTGTAAATTATTTAGGCACACCAGTCCCAAATGATAACTTAATTGATCCATTCAGAAAGCAGGTTATAGAAGACTATGAAAAGTTTATGCAAATGAGGAAAGATGTATACAGAGAATGGAGGAAACAGAAATTCAAACCTTCAAATATTACTCTAGATAACTAACTATTTGAGAAGATATTTTTTTAAATTTTATATATAGATTCAGAATTTTTATAAAAGAAAAGTTCTTTTTCGTTTTCTGAAAATTCTTTTGTTAAATCTCTATAAGATTCAATAACTTTTGAGTAGTTACTATACAAACTATCTACTGGCCAATTTGTTCCAAAAATCGATCTTTCGAACCCAAATAATTCCAAACAGTTGTATACATAGGGTTTTATCGAATCTTTTGTCCAATTATGATCTCCCATACCTAACCCTGATACTTTACATATGATATTTTCAATTTTTGATATCTTAGTCATACTATTTAGCCAATTATCAAAATATTCTTTAGTTCTATAATCTGGATTTCCTGCATGATCCAAAACAATTATTATATTAGGGAAAGATTTAGCCAAATCTGCTAAATCTTCCATCTCATTCCACCTAGCTGCAATACTAGAAATTAATTGAAATTCTTCTTGTAATTTAAATCCTGCTCTAAAATCATTATTCATTAAATAATCTCCATAAGAAAAGTCTCTTATTCCCTTAAAATGTGGATATTCTAAATGTTTTTCTATAACCTTTTTTGCATTATTTGATCTTAGATCTACATGTCCAACTATTGCATTAGGTAAGCCCGTCCTTTTGTTTATTTCTTCAAGCCATTTAGTTTCTTCAACTGGATCTTTTGATCCTATGGCAGCTTGAACATGAATCATCTTTTTCATTCCGAGAGGGCTAGCATCGCCTATAAAATTCTCTATTAAGTAATTTCTATTTCCTAGTTCTTTTAGAGGTAGATCTTCATTTGGCTGCCAGTGACCATAGTACAATGTGGGATGGTTCATATCATAAAGATGAACATGTGAATCGAT
>CETL01005430.1_pt1 | contig 10493 bp, 13 predicted proteins | sample 356371 | NCBI WGS metagenome assembly CETL01 (sample SAMEA2622518, study PRJEB7988) | marine metagenome | biome: marine biome (ENVO:00000447); feature: surface water layer (ENVO:00002042); material: "saline water (ENVO:00002010), including plankton (ENVO:xxxxxxxx)" | depth 5 m | reverse complement strand
TTTCAAGGTGGAAGTGTTGCACTTTCAAATATAAGTACGACTGTAAATGAAGGAGAGTTCATTTATCTTGTTGGTCACTCTGGAAGTGGCAAGTCTTCATTTCTTAAACTTTTGTATAAAGAGTATATTTCTACAAAAGGAAGTATTGAAGTTGCGGGACTCGATGTTGTTCAACTACCAAGATGGAAGACCCCACTGTTAAGAAGAAAACTTGGAATTGTTACACAAGAGCCTCAACTTTTAGAAAAAAGAAATACCTACGAGAATATAGCCTTTGCTTTAGAAGTCATGGGAACGCCAAATGATGAGATTGAATCTAAAACAAATACTTTATTAGATCTTGTAGAGCTCAATGAAAATGCTTTTAAATATCCAGACCAACTTTCTGGTGGTGAACAAACTAGAGTTAGCATTGCGAGATCATTAGCTAACAATCCACTTATACTTTTATGTGATGAACCTACCGGTAATCTTGACCCCGAATTAAGTAATCAGATAGTCACATTGTTAGAAAAAATAAACAGAGCTGGCACAACTGTGGTAATGGCTACACATGATTCAACAATAGTTAACAGAAGAAAGAAAAGAGTTGTTGAACTTTTAAATGGAAAAATTGTTAGAGATCAAGATAATGGAAGTTATCTTGTTAGGTAAGTTATGAATAAACTTTCTTACGTAATAAAAAACACTATTTTAAACATGAGGAGAGCACCTCTATTAGTATTTGCAACAATTATTGCTGTGTTAGTCTCAAGTTTTTTAGTTTTTACAACGCTTTCAGCCAGGTCAATTGTTCAGAATAATACAGTTAGATGGCAGAACGGCATACATGTTGTAATTTTTCTTGACGATAGGGTTACTACTACAGCTCACAAGCAATTACAAGAGTCACTAGAGACTTACTCAGAAATTAGAACAGTTGAATATTTTACTAAATCTGAAGCAGAGGAAGAATTTAGAATATTATTCAAAGATCAACCTGAACTACTAAGCGAAGTAGATTATGAAAAACTACCTTCTTCTTTGAGAGTTAATTTGAACGACCCATCTGATTATGAATTAATAATTGAAAGAATGGAGGGTAACCCAGCAGTCAAGGAAATCAGGACAAGTGGAGAAGCAATAGAAAGATTATTAAGCTTAACAAATACTTTGGTAATTTCTGCATCAACATTTGCATTACTTATAGGCTTTGCAGCATTTATTTTAATTATTAACACATTAAGGCTTGCTGCGTATTCAAAGAAAAAAGAAATAAAAATAATGCGATTGGTTGGTGCATCCTCAACTTACATTAGATTACCTTTTATTTTTGAAGCAGTTTTTGAATCTTTAATTGGAACTAGTATTGCTGTGGGACTTGGTTGGGGAATTATAGAATTTTCTAAAAACTCAATTGTAGCTGAAAGCATTTTTGATATAACGATATCTGACAGCTACTTAATCTACTTAACTTTAGTTTTAGTTTTATCGTCAATATTATTTGGATTATTTGCTTCTTTTGTTGGCATAAGGAAAGTTTTAAATGATTAAAAAGTTTTTGATTCTCTCCTTATCATTTTTTTTAGTATTGGCCTTCTTGTTTCCTACAAATTCAATGGCTATAACAGCAGAAGATCGCCTGATCGAAGTAGAAAAACAATTACAAGCAATCGCTGATCAAATCAGCAAATACGAAGGACAATTAACTGATCTTGAAAATGCAATTTTGGAAAATGACAAGGATTTACACCAAGTCAACAGAGAATTAGCAGAGGTTCAATCAAAACTTTCCGCTGCTGAAAAAGAATTAGAAAAAGCATTAGAAAATTATGACGGAACATTAAATGATTTGGCCGATGTACAACAAACAATCGTGCAAGAACAAACAAAACTTGGAAAAATTAAAAATGAAATTTCAAATGTCTCTGATGAATTATTTCAAACTCAAAAAGATTTAGTAGAAGCTGATGAAAAGTTGCAAGAACAAGCTGTAAGTCTTTATATCAATGGTGTGATGAGCCCAACAACTGCTTTGTTTGTTGAATTAGATGAGCTATCAAGATTTCTGGTTGCTTTGGGTTATGCAGCAACAATAGTGGATTCAGCTTATGAAATTGTTGAGCAGCTAAATGCTTTAAAAAACCTAGCATCTACTCAAACTGTTTTTCTAACCCAAAGGGAGGAAGAGAGAGAAGAAATTGTTAGTCTCTTACAAAATGAAGAAACTAAAAAAACTCAGATTTCTGTTGAAGCAGAAGAGTTCGCAGAAGAAGTTGAGAATAAAAAGGAGGCTGTAGAAAGAGAAAAGCAGCAAGTAGAAGCAAAAAAATCACAAGTTCTTAGAGCTAGACAAAATGCGCAAAGCCTATTGAATCAGGCTAATAAAGAATTAGAAAAATTGGATAAAGAGCATGCCGATTTAGAAAAACTTGAGGATGCAATTCAGGCAGATATTGAAAGGTTAAGTAGTGTAGGAGGTGTCGCACCGAATAAATTAAGTTGGCCTGTGACAACAGGATATGTTTCAAGTGGATATAAATGGAGAAGGCTTGGTGGAACAACTAGTTTTCATGGCGCTATAGATATAGCTGCTAGCAGGGGTACTCCCATTAAAGCAGCGGCAGGTGGTGTAGTAATTCTTGCCAGATATTATGGTCTTGCTGGAAGAACTGTATTCATTGATCATGGTGGAGGTATGATAACTTTATATTTTCACATGGATAAAATTTTAGTTTCGGTTGGCCAAACAATTGTGACAGGGGACCAGATTGGAACAGTTGGAAATACCGGACGTTCAACAGGTCCACACTTACATTTTGAAGTGAGATTAAAAAATCCTAGTTCAGCTAATTGTTCTCTACCATATCTAGATCCAACTTCTAGAGGTAGAGTTAATCCATATTGTTTTCTCGATTGATGAAAGTATTTGCAGAGAATAGAAAAGCAAGAAATTCCTATGAATTTCAGGAATTTTATGAAGCTGGAATAGTTTTAACTGGTCCAGAAACCAAAAGTATCAGAATGGGAGCGGTTTCAATTGTTGATGCTTTTGCAATAATTGAAAATGAAGAAGCATTTATTATGGAAATGAATATTGAGCCATACAAATATGCAGACCAGATAGATTACAACCCAAAAAATCAAAGAAAACTTTTGCTTCATAAAGGAGAGATAAAGAAACTTATTGGTTTAACTTCTCAAAAAGGATTTACATTAGTTGCTACAAAGATTTTTGAAAAAAATGGATATATAAAAGTTGAGCTCGCTCTCGCTAGAGGTAAAAAAGATTACGACAAAAGAAAAAAACTTATCGACAAACAGCATAAAAAAGAAATCAAGAACTATTAAAAACTTTTTCAGTACCTACTCTAACATCACAAACACCTTCAAAATTTCCATCCTGTTTTTTATAAATGATTGAAATGGGACCATTACCTTTTCTGAATTGATTTTCTACTTCAACCTCATGACCTTTTTGAAGTAAAATTTCTAAATCTTTGTCATTAATTTTTTCGAATCTTAATTTTGATGATGTGTCATTTGAAAAATTTTCTATTACCCACCTAGGTTCTTTGATTATTTTTTCAAAGGAATCAATTTTTTGTATGTATGGCAAAATGGTTTGAATCAACAGTTGTGGTTGATATCTTCCTCCTCTAGTACCGGCTATAAATTCTAAATTACCTTCTTTAGACCAAATTGTTGGTGAAAGAGTATGAAGAGGTTTTTTTCCAGGTGTTAAATAATTTGGGTGTCCAGGAAGTAAATTAAAACCACATCCTCTATTGTGTAGGAAAAATCCAAAACTTCCCACACCTATTCTGCTTCCAATTCCGTGAAAATTTGATTGTATAAGTGAAACACCGAGTCCATTCTTATCAATAGTATTCATATACGCTGTTCCTCCACCATGTGGTTTAGGAAAATTAAATTTCTTAGAGTAATCAGGGTTAAATAATTTGATTTTGTTTTGTATGTAATCTGAATCAACTCCTTTAAAATCTTTAATATTTTCCCCATAGTCATATGTTATGTGATCTCTATCAGCTGCAAAAATTCTATATGTTTCAATAACTTTATGTATATCGTCATGTTCCGGTCCCAACAGTTCAATAGCTTTGAGCGTTGATAAAGTTAGATAACCTTGTGTAGATGGAGGTGATGTCCAACCATCAAAGCCATAAATGTTTATGTGTAAAGGCTTTCTCCATTCTGCTTTGTAATTTTTCAAATCATTCAGGGATAAAATTCCATCAACGCTTGAAGATATTGATTTTGCAATTTCACTTTCATAAAAATAATGAAGGCCATTAATTTTTAATAACTCTAAAGTCTTTCCTAACTGAGGACGTCTAATAACTTCTCCATTTGGATAAGGTTGATTATCTCTGTAAAATCCATAGCCAGATGCTTGCCCACTGAGCTCTTCTTTATGCATTGTTAGAGAATTATAAAGCTCCTCATTTATTTCAAATCCTTCATGACACAGACTTATTCCAAGATCTAAAATCTCATCAATTTTTAAATTTCCATATTTTTTGCTAAGCTCTATCCACCCTGCAACAGCGCCAGGAACAGTTACCGATATCGGATGATTTAATGGTATTGATGTCATATTTTGTAAATCTTCAGGATTTGCAAGAGAACCAGCATATCCAGATGCATCTAAGAAATCCGGTTCATTTTTTGATGGATCCCAAACAAGAGCAAATAAGTCTCCACCAATACCACAAGTCTCTGGTGAAACTATACCCTGAATCAGATTTGTTGCAATTGCAGCGTCTACGGCATTACCACCTTTGTCATAAACTTGAGATGCAATATCAGTTGACAGATAATGTGGCGAGACGATTATATTGTTCATACTGGTAATTATAAGTAATTTTTTTTATATATTTCTTTTGAAAGTTACTCGTATAAATTCAACAACTATAAACTTATTAAACAATAAGGAGTGAATTAATGAAAGATATAAATGCTCAAGAATATAGTGATTTGTTAAATTCCGAATCGCCAGTAGTTATTGATTTTCACGCAACTTGGTGTGGTCCATGCAAAGTTTTAAGTCCAATTCTTGAAGAGTTATCAAATGAAGTTGATGGAGTAGAGTTTGTTAAGCTCGACGTAGATCAACATCCGGACATTGCTGGAGCAAATGGAGTAATGGGAGTACCAACAGTAGTTATGTTAAAAGGTGGAGAAGTTAAAGAACGCTTTGTTGGTGTGCAACCTAAAGAAATTATTAAAGAAAAAGTTTCCGCTTTAATCTAAGTTGATTCGAGTAGTTTTATTTTTACAAATTTTAACTTTATCTCTATTGATTGGTGCAGGTATTTATATATTCAATTATGTTCAGGTTATCAATTCTGAAATAGCGATTGTGATGTCTGTAATACAAGATATACAAACATTGCTTCCAAAATTAAACACTACTGCAGATGCTGTGACTTCATTACAATCACAATTTGATGAGGCATTCAAATCTTTAAGTGATTTGTCTTTGTTTTTTAATAGCTTTCTTGAACTCTTTAATCAATCGCAAGGGAATTCCTAAATATGACTATTAAGTTTTATACTACTGATTGGTGTGGGGACTGTATAAGGTCCAAAGCTTTACTTAACAAATTGAATGTAGAATTTGAAGAAATCAATGTAGATAATAATTCTGAAGCAAATGAATATATTACAAAACTTCAAAAAAACCAGAGAAGAATTCCAACTATTGTATTTGAAGATGATACTTTTTTAGTTGAACCATCTGATGTTGAACTAGAGTTAAAACTTAAACAATTAAACTATATCTAATTTCTTTTGTTAAAACTTTGTTAATTAATCATCTGAATACAAACTTAGGATAAAATTACATTTTTGATTGATATTTATGGAAAAAAATAAAACAGATGATTTTGAAAAGTTTGTAAATGATATTTTAGATAATACAGGAAAAATTGCGTTGAAATATTTTCGTGATTTAAAAGATTTATCACTTAAAAGAGACATGAGTCCGGTAACCAATGCAGATAAGGAAATTGAAAAATACATTAGAACACAAATTCTTAATAAATATCCCAATCACAGCATTGTTGGTGAAGAATACAAAGAGGTTGTTGGGACTGAAAATATAACTTGGTATATTGACCCAATTGATGGAACTAGAAGCTTTCTCGCCGGTAAACATGATTTTGGTACCTTAATTTCCTTAGTGATTGATGACAATTTAGTTGCAGGAGTTATAGATTGCCCTGCCTTGAGTGAAAGATGGTCTTCTTTTAAACCCAATTTAACAAAAGTAAACAATAAGCCAACTATTTGTAAATCAGTTGAAAAGTTAGAGGATGCTGTAATGGCTACAACTTCTAGTCATGAATTTGGAATGAAAAAATGGAGAGCTTACCAATCACTAGAACAGACAGTAAAAGTTACTACATCTGGAAGTGATTGTTATAATTATGGACTTTTAGCTAGTGGTTATATCGATATCGTTGCTGAACGACTGTCTTTTCCCTATGATTATTTACCACTAATCAAAATTGTTGAGGGTGCGAATGGTATCATGACTGATTGGGAGGGTAATAAACTAAATTTTGTTGAAGATAACGTTTATGTTCTTGCATCAGCTTCCCGCAAATTACATGAAATGGCTTTAAGTAAACTGAATGACAACTAATGAAAATATTAATTTGTGATAATTTAAATTTACAAGTTTTAGACGAACTCAATAAAATTGGGGATTGTACTGATATATCCAATTCTACTTCAAAAAATAAAGATCTCATCAAATACATTAAAGATTCAGAAATTATAGTAATTCGAAGTGCAACTAAATTAACAAAAGAAATTTTATTGAATGCAAAAAGGCTAAAAATTATTGCAAGATGCGGTGTTGGAGTAGACAACATAGATTTAGAATTTGCAAAATCTAATAAAATCTCAGTTACTAATTCTCCCGCAGCAAATATAATTTCAGTAGTTGAATTAACAGTTGCGTTAATAATAAACGCATCAAGAAAAATAAGCCTCGCCGACACTCATGTAAAAAACGGAAAATGGGATAAATCAGAATTTTCAGGCCAGGAGCTTTACAAAAAAAATTTAGGAATTATTGGTTTTGGGAAAGCAGGACGATTAGTTGCTGATAGGATGAAAAGCTTTGGTATGTCAGTTTTTTTCTATGATCCTTATGTTGTTGATTGGGATGGCCCTGAAGAAAAAAAAGAACTAGATGAATTGCTTCAGATTTCTGATGTAGTCTCTATACATGTAATCAAAACAAAAGAGACTGAAAACCTAATTTCAAAAGATAGGCTCGATTTATTAAAAGAAAACTCCATATTAATTAACACATCACGAGGCAATGTTTTAGACGAAGCATATTTATTTGAACTACTAAAATCGAAAAAAATATATGGTGCTGGTCTAGATGTTTATTCCAATGAACCACCTCAAAATATAGAAACCTTAAAAAATGTAAACATAGTAACTACTCCACACATTGGTGCAACAACATTTGAAGCACAACTCAAAGCAGGAATGGATACAGTCAACAATATCAAAAAAATATTGTCAGGCGATAACTCAGTGGAGATATAACTTTTTAAAAAATAGTTGAAATAAAAACAAATAAATACAATAATAAAAATACAATTTAGTTTGTATTTTGGCTGGCACCAATTTTTTAAAAAAACTCTTGTTTAACAAAATTTTTTATTACATAATGTGACATGGAAAAAAACACACTTTTAAATTCGATAAATTTCAAGTCAATAAATGTAGTTATTGCTTCAATATCTGGACTAATAACTATTGTTTTAGCTCTAGCTCCAAATACTATTTCAGGTATATTAAGACTTGAATATCTCTCTCAATCAGCTGGATCTTGGTTTAATTCAAGTCGAGTAGTTTGGATAACTTCTTTATCAATTACACTTTTGGCACTTTGGGCAAGATATATTCAGGAAGTATATGCACAAAAGATATTACTAAAATTTTATGGGTTTTTTATTGGGGCTTTAGCAATAAGCAATTTTTTTGGAGGAATTGAGAACAGTGTTCAAAATCATCCTCTTAGTCTCGCACTATTTACTGTAATGATTGTTTTAAGCGCAGTTTGCTGGATGAAGAGCAGGGGTGTTGTTCCAAACACCAAAATTTTAAATTCAGAATCAAAATTTTCTGTATTAAATTCAGAAGAAACAGTTGACTATATAAAAGAATCCAATAGTTAATTTAAGAAGAGCTATAAAGTAACTTAATTCTCTCGTATATTGGCCAACCATTTGGAATGCATTCATCAGTCGATTTTGATTGTTGCATCATTACCGGTGCGAGTGCATTATCTGATGGACAATCACTATGTCCCCAGCCAAGGTAGTGCCCTACTTCATGGTTAATTAAATAGATACGATATGTACTCAAATCGTTACCAAAATCTTTTGCTCCAGATACCCATCTAAACATGTTGATTACAACATTTTTTTCATTCCTGCACGAGTAAATTCCATTAGTTCGCAAGGGATAACACAGTTCGTCAACTGTTTTGGGGTTTGCAAAAACGATATTTAAATCGGCATTTTCAGAACTTACAATTTGAAAAACTCTTCCTTCTATTGTTGACCATCCTCTAGGATCATTTAATATCCCAATAATCATATCTGAAAGACAATTTATATCCAGATTTAATCCTGATTCAACTTGTATTGAAATGTTGAACGAACTTTTTTTATATTCTTGTAAATTGTCAGGAAAATACCATAATCTATCGTCACTTAAAATATTTTCTGTAAGACAACCTTGAGTCATATCTATGTTAGGAACTGATTTACTATCTATAATTTCTTCATTTGTCTTATAGATTGAGAATGAGGAAGTTATTATTTCTGCTCCATCGCTTTCAGGCACAATACTTTCATCTTTTTGAACTTTTTCAGTAGCTTCTATTTTTGGATTTTCTGAACTAATTTCTAAAGTAGGTTCATCGATATTTTCTTCTTTTTGAAATTCTAAAATTATTTCTTTATCTTGTTTGTCTTCCTGATAAGTGATTTGACTTTCTATTACAACATTTTTAGGGGTGAATTGATCATACGGAATTTGAAAATTTGAAGACAATAAAAACACAAACATAAAAGAAAAAAGTAAGATGGAAAACAAAGTTATTGTTGGATTTTCTCTCATGTATTAAATACTAGAGAAAGTCAATTATTGGTCAAGATTTTTTTGTGACGCTTTTTGTTTATAAATATTTTTAGGCTTGATATCAATTACATTAGCTTCATTGTCATAGCAATTAAAATAAAAATTACTGTAACAATTTCATAAATTGCTTTGTCGCCAAATTTATAATTTTTATTTAAAATAAGGTTGTATGCAACTTCCTAATGAACTTAAAGAAGCAATTGACAACAATGCTTTTTGTGCGCTTGCAACAAAGATAGATAATATAGCTATCCAGAACCATTTAATGTGGGTTGACTACAAAGCAAATAAAATTCTTATCAATACAGAACAAGGAAGAAAAAAAACAGTAAATATTAGATATGAACCAAATGTTTCTCTTGTTATATTTCATCCATCTGACATGTATACATGCTGGGAAATAAGAGGCGTCGTAGGAAGAATAGTTCAGGATTCTTCGGCTAATGAACATATAGATTATTTATCAAATAGGTATTCAGGTAAGCCATATGGTAGAACAAAAGATGTTACATGGGACCAAGCAGGATTTATATCAAGAGAAATATGGGAAATTGAAGTTATTAAAGTCATTTCCATGGTCAGTAGAGCTCAGGAAAAATCAGATTCAGAATAAAACTTTAAATAAGGATTGCTCTCAAAAGATTCTTGATCATTACCAAGAAATTCTTTAATCAAATTCTCTGCATTAAGTGAAATATCTCCACCTCTTGTATTAATATGTCCAGATTTTCTAAAGAGATCTTGAGGAATTTTTTTCATAAATCTCTTGAAATTTTCCTCAGATATTCTTAAGTATTTAGCTAATGACAATTCTACTTTTATTGACTGTGGCAAAACATTACAACTAAAAACATAAAGGGATGCAAACATTGACCAATCAAGCGAGGTAAGTCTTCTTCCTTTTTCAAAGACTGTAAAATCGTATTTTGGGAAAAATTTATAAGGTGTGTACGCTAATCCAGATTTTTCAGATAAAACCTTATAAATATATCTATCAAGTAATTTTAAATCTATATTTGGAATGTTATTCTCAATAGTTAATTTACCAATTTGAAATTCATCTTCATTTGGGTTTATAACTATTTTGCTTATTACAATTTTTCCAAAATAGTTTTCTACATCAATATACAGTCGTATATTTTTAGGAATAAAAATTAATCCATCATTATCGTCAGAATCAATAATTATTTGTAATTTTTCATTTAATTCAAAGCTATTGTTATTTATTTTCATATTTAAAATAATTCAATTCTCAAGTATAATTTTAGAACTAATAAAACTGTATGGGGGTGAACTGGCTTCGACTTTGAAGTGAG
>CETL01080785.1_pt1 | contig 10501 bp, 11 predicted proteins | sample 356371 | NCBI WGS metagenome assembly CETL01 (sample SAMEA2622518, study PRJEB7988) | marine metagenome | biome: marine biome (ENVO:00000447); feature: surface water layer (ENVO:00002042); material: "saline water (ENVO:00002010), including plankton (ENVO:xxxxxxxx)" | depth 5 m | reverse complement strand
TAGGGAAAAAGAAAGCTCTACAAATGGTTGAAATTCGTGGCTCTAGCGGTTTTTCTTCACTCAGCCAGTTAGATGAAGCCTGCTCAATAGACTCTGCCGAACTACTTGCTAAGCGATTTGTGGCAGAAATCCAAGACAGAAACCTACAGCCACGTCTATCAGAACTCTTGTTACCGGTGTCATCATGAAAGGTGCCCGACGTCTAGTTGACATATTACGTAGTAAACAATACAATGACAAGTCATTAGGTCAGCACTTTTTAATTAATGACCAATTGATTGCTGAGTCGGTAAACCACGGAGCGGTCAATGCTGATGACCACGTCTTAGAAATTGGTCCCGGACCAGGAGTTCTGACCGAAGCATTGTTGGCAACGGGTTGCCGAGTGACGGCAATCGAAATTGACTTTGGTGCGGTCGAGCATCTTCAAAACCAGTTTTCGAATGAAATCGAGCAAGGTTCCTTGATTGTTCAAACGGGTGACGCTTTGACTGTGGCGTGGCCAGATGACGTCACCAAAGTAATTGCCAATATTCCTTACCAAATTTCCTCCCCGCTAGTCGACTTGTTGACTAGATATCTGCGTAACCAGTGGCTTGACAGCCTAGAAAAGGTAGTGCTGCTAGTGCAAGAAGAATTTGCTGAAAGATTGGTGATGGAATATGATTCAGATGTCGGCTCATTAGGCATGACCGCCTTACTCGATTGGCGAAGTGAAATTTTAGCTAAGGTTGCACCACATAATTTCAGTCCTAATCCAAAGGTCAATTCATGTTTCATTGAAATGATTCCCAGTCATGAGGAATTTTATGTTGACAAGCGATTGATTAAGCAAATAATTCACCAGGCATTCAACCAACGAAGAAAAAAACTCAGGACAACTCTGAAACCGACGCCCAAGCGATTAAACCGATTACCCAATTGGTATGCCGAGCGTTGGAGGCGCGCCTATCAAAGCCTATTAGATGATGAGAGAATGGATTTGCGTCCAGAAGACTTAGATTTTGACGATTGGGTCAAACTGGCTCAAGATTTGGCACAAATCGGGCCCAGTTAACGAACTGGCTTACTATGCTGCATTTTGCCACGAAAACTAACCGAAATTGTGCCTAGTAGGATAGGAGAGGTTTTTCTTAGGAGTGGCGCTTGGACTGCACTTGTCGGAGAGGATGCTATGGCAAAGAAAGACACCTACCTTGCACTATTAAGACGTGGAATTGATGACACAACGGCACAGCAATTAGCCGATGCTGGATTAAAAATCGGCGACCTGAAAAAAATCGACCGCAACATGCTCGTCGAAAATTACGGCCTGAAAGCCGACATTGCTGATGGAGTTATCTCAATTATCAACTCAGCGCACTCATCTCACGGTAAAGAGAGATTTCTTGCCTCCGTTCTGGCGCCAGAAAAGAAAGTTGATTCCAAGATTGAAGAAATGAAATTTAAGCGGAAGCAGAAGGACGTTTTGACAGAGCTGGCTGAGCAAAAAGAGCGGCTTAAGATAGCTAAAGTTGAGGCATTCAGAGCGAAGAAATTGATTATGAATCGTCTAGGAAAGACCGTTGAATTAATTGTCAAGTTAGAGAACAATCTGTATGATGAAGGAAAAGACGACCAGAAAGTCAAGATTCGAGATCAATTAGAAACCAGGGGATTAGAAGCTGCAAGAGATCATGAAATGCTCGAACTGGAAGGTACACCGCAAGACATTGTTGACTTTAGACGCAAATTTGTCCCTGCCTTAATCTTCCATGCTTGTCCAATATGTGGTGATGAGATGGACCCTCGTCAGGCTCGAGACATGGACAAGCCGGATGAATGGTCGTTCATCTGCTGGGAATGTGAAGAGAACTTCTCTCCAGCACTTGCGGACAATATAGAAAACCGTCTAGTTAATGGTAATCGAATATTTATTGATGAGGACAAAAGACCACGAAATGCGGTACCACCAAAACCCGCCGCAATGGACTTCTCATCTGTCAATGATATGATTAAGAAAGACCTCGAACAAACCGGCGCTAGTGCTGATGAAATGAGCCGAGTTGTCGAAGAGAGCACACTCGGTGGCGGTTTAATGGACATCAATGACTGGATTGACCAAACCCTAGCAGCCAAGGATTACATTCAAGCCCAAGAAGATCGCGAGGATTTCATCCTGAGAACTGGTGCCGGAGCTACCAAGTTCAATAAGTGGATGAAAAAAGCTGGTCTATTCTTCAATAAACAGACCGGCCGTTGGACTCGTCATAAAGATGTCCGTTGAGGCGATTAAATGGCTGAAAGTGATTCTCGCAACGAGAATACTAACGAACAATTGAAACCGGTTAGGCTTTTCTCGGGCGCTAAACTACTTGGCCAAACTCGATTAGTAATGGGGGATTCAATCTTTGATGATGCCGAGTTAGCAAGCGTCACTAATCGAACCAATAACACCTCCGGAAAGTGTGTCACGTGTTTAGTTACACCTCTTACCGGTACAATAACACTGCCAGAGATATTACCGTCCGGAGTTGATAACTACACGGTCGATGAGGGTGGTAGACTAGGCTGTATTAGTAAGCCGACAACCGAATGTGACATCGATATTAATCCACCACTATAGGCGATACATATGTTCGATAATTGGGGATATGTCGAATGGTTAATACTCATAATCGATGTTGCTGCAGCAGTAATAGTTGTGCGCTTTTTGCGGAGCAAGATAAAGAGTAAGTTGCTCGAGGTTGAGCAGCGTCAAAACCGCCAAACCAAAAAGCGCAGAGAGCTAGCAAGACAAAAAACCACACCTCTTGAGGAAGAATAAGTTTGAACATGTTCAATAACCTCTGACCATAATTAGTCTTCATGAGGACCGGAAATGATTTGACGACCGGTCCAATACCTGTGGGGCAATTCGTCAATCTAGTGAGAAATACCCTCAGACAGGACAAGTTGTTCCAAAATCAAGTGATAACCGGTGAAATCACCCAGTGGAAACGCCATTCAAATGGACACACATACTTCACACTAATCGATTCTGACGGGCAAATCAGTGCGGTGATATGGCAAGGTCGCTGCAGTATAGACCCACTCATTGAGGAAGGAAGTGTAGTTGTTGTTATCGCTAATCTAGACTTATGGGCGAAGGCCGGAAAGATCCAATTAGTAGTAAGTAAGATTGCATTAGTGAATAAACTAGGTGTCCTTGAGGAGCGCAAAAAGCAACTTATCGCTGATTTGCGTAATGAGGGTTTACTGGACCGAACCAGACTGGAATTACCAACCATTCCGCACCACATCGCCATTATCACGGGATCAGGCTCAGCCGCCTTGGCAGATATGAATCGGCTGATAGATAACCGCTGGCCTGGACTAAGGCGAACGATTATTGGAGTTATGGTGCAGGGAGAAAATGCACCTAGTGAAATTGTGCGCGGATTGCTAGCAGCAAGCAAACTTTCGGTTCCAGAAATTGCGGATCGGTTGGATATGCCTCCTGTTGACCTAATCATCGTTGGCCGGGGCGGAGGCGCTCCAGAAGACCTCTGGGCGTTCAATTTGGAACCGGTTGTCAGAGCTATTGTCGCCTCGCGCGTACCTGTTGTATCTGCTGTTGGCCATGAATCTGATCTGATGGTTGCTGATTTAGTAGCCGACCTGAGGGCTTCGACGCCGTCGAACGCCGTTGAGTTGACTGTTCCCGAATATGATTACCACCAAATGCTCAATATGAGCCTGCTTGAGCGACTAGATGACGCAGCGCAGCGAATAATTATCGATTGGCGTAGGAGTTTACAGTTACTGCAGTCTAGATTAGTGAATGCGCCTCTTAGAGGTGTATACAATGCTAACCAACATGTTTCTGACCTAGGAAATAGATTATCAAATGTAGTGGCTGATAGATTTAGCGAGGAACGCCAGCAATTACATCGATACACGACGACAATTGAGTTCGCGGTCCAAAAGAAATTGGCTGATGAAACGACACGGCTAGCCGTCCTAGACACATCACTAAACTCCTCAAATCCAAAAAATGTGCTTCACCGGGGGTACAGTATGATAACCAACAAATCCGGTAGCGTAATCAGTAAAACTGATGATTTAATTGAAGGTCAACAAATAACCTTAGCTCTGGCTGATGGTAGAGCAAAGGCGACAGTAGATGATATTGAAGAAGGTGATAAAAATGAGTAAGGAAATGAGTTATAGTAAGGCCATACAGCGACTTGAAGAGATTGTACAATCATTGGAACGGGGTGGAATACCTCTTGATGAGACGTTGAGATTGTATGAAGAAGGTGCTGAATTGCTAGCATTCTGTCAACAAGAATTAGCCGCTGCTGAAGGCAAACTCAATGAAATGAAATTAGCAGATATTGAAAACAAATTATCTGAGTAGACAATAAGTCACAAGCCAACAAGGGTAGTGCTTGCCATGAAGGAGAGGCGCTTGCGGTCACTTAAAGTAAAAGTCTTACAGGTAATTTCACAATAGCGAAAACCGCATGGCAAGGGTCCATACCATGGCCAAGAGTTAGTCTAATACTATCTATTAGTGATACTGGAGAAGTTGATCTTATCACCTCTGTAAAACATCTACACTTCCTTGCGAACCTAGCCAATTGCGCAACAGGTTACAGTCAACAAAAGAGGTAAAACCGCTACATATTGAGGAAACTAGCATCTCTGTTAACAAGCGGTAGACCAGATTAATCAATAGCTAATCTGTATTGCTTTAGTAGCAAAAAAGCTGGTATCGTCCATAATAGAACCGAAGCAAACCAAGCGAAAATTGAGCCAAGGATGACGCCAAATGTGGGCATAGACCAGATTACGATTAATGCATAGACCGAAACGCTTGCGCCACCAAGCATCATTGGAGCAGCTGCACCCTGGGGTACTTTTGGGCCCTGTGACATCCATAATGCCACCATACTGGTTAGGAAAATAGCTGGAAATGCACTTGCTAGGCCTGCAACAAAAGGTAGACCAGATTCTGCTAGCCATAAACAACCACCGATTGCCAAGCCAGCAGCCAAACCACGCAGTGACAATACAAGTAATGGCACACTATTCACTCCCTTAGGCGCATCCTTCACTCGGAGATTGAATATTACTGCTAAACCAATTAGTGCACACAACCCGAGTAATCCAAGCATTAACTCCGTGATGATGCCATCAGTTAACTGACGGGCGACCACTAGTGAAGTAAAAGCTAACAATGCCCACATAAGCAGTGATACGCAGGTCGTCAGAGGGAGTTTTACCGCATCGCTGGTAATATAGCGGGGAAAGATAATCCAAACCCCAAGAAACATACCATTGATTAGCATACCGAGTGGTACGATTGACATACTTGCGGTGAGGCTTGCTTCCCCATCAATCAGGTAAACTCCTGCTGCGGCAGGGACAATTGTCGATGGAACTGTCCCAAGAACACCGCCAACAAAACCACCAAACCGCTCGATGGCAACGGTGACGAAGATTGCAACCAAGCCGGCGAATACGCCATAAACAATGATGGTTGAATTTATCATTCAATCATCTCGGTAAATATTTACAAATATTCACAAAGATTCTGCGACTGCTACTAACGCGTCATAATCGGGTTCGACTCCAGGATTTTCCGCTACCCAACGATGCTGAATTGTGCCGGCTTTATCGATGATAATTACCACTCTATTAGCACTCACATAACCATCAATGCCGCCTAATCCAACAAACTTTGCATCATACGCAGTCACAACTTCTCGGTCTATGTCAGAAAGTAACTCAAATTCAAGATTGTATTTTCGAGCAAATTCTGCATTGGCCCACGGAGAATCGACGCTAATGCCAATAACTGTTGCTGCGACATCATTCAACTTTGCCATGTTGTCTTGAAATGCACACATTTCTTTATCGCAAACGCCGGTAAAGGCACCGGGATAGAACGCTAAAATTACCGTTTTCCCACGGTAACTTGACAACGAAATGGGTTCTTTGGCAGTATTCTTTAGTGTAAAATCCGGAGCGTTTTGTCCTATCATGATATGACCTCTAAACGAACTCTCTCAGTATGAAGTATTTATACAAATGCACCCAGATTTAGTAAGGGTCTAGATGAACTATTTGCTCAATATCAATTCTCTTATAGCCTCGCTCTCTTGCATTACTTGCAGCTCTAGTAAGCATCGATCGCATCCATCCGAGCGACATTAATGTCTGCATGCGCGCGATTGATTCGATGAACTGAACTGGATTTCCGCCAAGTTGAGCATGAGCTCTAATATCGCCCTCTAACTTTTCAACGACCATATAGTAAGTATCTATCAATTCTTCCACTGCGTCATCGGTTACCGGCATCTTAGCGTGGCTTCTCGCAAGTGATAATAACGATGATCTGGTCAAAACACCACCGCCTTGACCGACTATTAGTGTTTCAGTTTCCTCTGTTACTTCCTGTTCGACTAACTCGCCATCACCATCTAAACCCATGCCAGACACTGCCAGGTCTAAATGTCGAGGTTTGATTGTACTCACTCGGTCTTTTTCGGCAGCGGCCTCAGCGTGCTTGAGAATCTTTGCAAGATGTTGCTCGATGTGTTCAATTCCAGCTTGGACTGCAGCGGAGCCGACTGAATCAATGGTGTTAATCCTGTCAATCATCAATTCTCTGGTTCGATTATAATTCAATCTAGTTCTATTGGGGTCATCGAGAGTTTTACGCTCAGGATCTTGGGCCAAGGTCTCTGATTCCATCTGCGGTACTAATCGATCTAGTTCCTCACATAACAACTCAACAAGTTGTTGTTTTACCGCACCGGAAATGCGCATTTGGGTATAGTTCCCTGCAACTGCTCCAATATGACCTGATGAATACGGCTTCGCCGGCATGGGTTTGCCTTGGGTTGGATGCTTTTGATTATTAGCAATCAATTATCAGTTCATAACTGTCGTCAAGGGTGATTCTCTCCATACCCTGGCTAGTTTTTACCCATGTATCCTCTAGACCAATGCTGCCATCCTCAAATACTAGTTTGGGCTCTATTGCCATGACGCCATTATCCACTAATGGTCGATCAAAACCTCTGGCTACGACTGGTGATTCATCGAGTTGCAGGCCAACAGAGTGACCTAAGAACTTACTTTGGTCGGGTTGCATGCCCATGAGATGTTCTCCATGTCCCATCGATATGGCCAATTCACTGCCGATTTCCCACGCTTTGGAACAATTGTCGCCTCGTGCTAGTGAAGCAACTACGGAATCGCTAACCTCAACCATGTCTGATAGCCTCTCCAGCCAACTTTCTCCGAGACCGCCGATACTGAACATTCTAGTTGCGTCGACAACATACCCCCGATGAACATGCACTAAATCAACTAAAATCGGTCGGTTCGCACGTAGCTTGGTAAAACCTGAACCCATTCCTGCCATTGGGTGTGGACCAGTTCCACCAATTGCTGAGTCAAAAAATGACGGTATGCCGCCTGCACGACCAGATACGATAACTGCACGGTCACACTGTAATGGAAAACGGCGCATTTGGACTGTTCCACCGAATCCATGCCGACGACTAACCTCTTCTGCCGCAGCAACAAGCTGGAGTTCAGTCGCACCTAGCTCAACAGATTGTTTTACTGCGTCGAACATCTGTCGCTGTACGTTGGCTCCCTCTCGCATCATTGCAAGTTCCCAATTTGATTTCTTTTCTCGCTGGCGGTGAACGATTTCAGTACAGTCCTTAACAGGCCCAAGTGGAGCGAGTACGCTACTGAACTTTTGCGACAAATCTGCTGGAATCTCACCGTGCTGTAGTCCAAGCCCTCCGTCTATACCCATTTTTGACAGTTTTTCAGCAAAACTACGCAGACTAGGGAACTGTTGAATATCTAAACAAGAATCCCCACCACCAGACTCAAATTTAGCCCGTTCAACGGACCGCCTGACAAAGAACGTTGCGCCATCCCCACCTTGCTCCGAACTAGCAGCGGAATCGATTGCCGGGATGAGTAGGGCGCCATTCTGTCTACCGCCTGCGTAATAGTATAGATCAACCGGGCTCTGAATCAATGCTGCCGCTATTTCGGCATCTGCTAAGTGATTACTCAAATCCGTAATCCTTGACTCTAGTTCACTGACTGGTACTCGCCAATCCTCACCATCAGGGCCGTGTAAATTATCGATTGTCCAAGGCGCCATGCCGATTGCTATTGGTCGATATTGAAAACACTACCCGCAATTATTCCACTGACCACCCATTTCGTTATCTGCTGACGATTCGCTAAAGAAAAGATATCAAAAACTGCCAACATTTGGGCGATGCATGGCAAGGGTGCTGAACTTGCGCGACTTTAATGTCGAAAGCAAGACTGTGCTGGTTCGTGTTGACATCAATAGCCCACTACAACCCAAAAGTCAGGAATTTCTCGATGATACGAGGATTAGAGCAGTTATCCCGACTCTCAATTTACTGACAAAATCAAAAGTTGTTATTTTGGCCCATCAATCTAGACCGGGTAAGAAGGACTTCACCAATACGCTTGGCCATTCACGGGAATTAGGACGAGTTTTAGGTCGAAATGTAAAATGGGTCGAAGACATACATGGAGAAAAAGCCATGAAAGCTATTGAAGAGCTCAATGATGGTGAGATTTTGATGCTGAATAATGTAAGAATGGACCCAGAAGAAGTTTCAGTCAAAGGCAATTTTGAGGCAATGGCAGAAACGAAAATTATCCAGCGGTTGTCGAGTGTCGTCGATATATTCGTCAACGATGCTTTTGCTTGCGCACACCGGAATACCCCCTCAATAGTTGGATTCACTCACACACTACCGTGCGTGGCAGGTGAATTAATGAAACGGGAAATTGACGCTTTAGATGTTGCATTGGAAAATCCTTCACGTCCTTGTATTGCCGTTGTTGGCGGAATAAAAGTCGAGGACTCGATTTCAATTGCTGACAATATGCTGAGAAAAGGTATAGCTGACCAAATCTGGCCCACTGGAGGCGTAGCAAATCTTCTGATTGAATACTCTGGTTTCGATATTGGAGAGGGAAATCACAACTTCTTAGTAAACGAACTTGGCGATGCATACCACCAAACAGTGGCAACTGCGAAGGCTATGCTAAATGACTTCAGTGACAAAATTATGCTGCCCACCGACTTGGCAGCAAATGTTGAGGACAACCGGGTGGATCTAACCATCAGTGAATTACCGATTGACGCGCCAATATTCGATATTGGAATCAATTCTACAATGGCACTATCGGCAGCAATAAAGCGATCTGGAACCATCATATTGAACGGTCCAGCTGGCGTCTTCGAATTAACTGATTTTGCTTTGGGAACTATTGAGATGCTCAATGCATGTGCTGAATCAAATGGTTATGTTGTTGTCGGCGGCGGCCATACAGCTACGCTGATAATGAACCGAGGATTAAGTGAAAAAATGGGTCATTTATCGACCGGTGGGGGTGCCTGTCTGAACTATCTTGCTGGAAGGTTACTGCCCGGCATTGCTAGTCTTGAATACAGCGCTGAAAAATTCAAATTAAAAATCTCTCAAAGCATTACTGACAATTAAATAATCCAATCTTCACCGGACAGATAAGGAATGGTGAATCATGACCACTGAATACGCGGTTCGATACACCAATACTGTGCTTTATGATAGCCAGGGTGAACAACACCTCGGCGACTTTCTCATCCACAATAATGGTGCGTGGTCTAAATCTAATGGTGATGAAGACGTCAAACAGGTGTTAGATGGATCAAACAAAGTAATCACTCGTTCACTACAAAATTGGCACACCCACCTTGCTATGCAACTCAATGCGCGTGACTTTAGTGACGGATATACTTTGGACCGTTGGCTGAATGAAGCGATATTCCCTACGGAGGCGAAATTAAACCCGGAATACGTTCGTATTGGAGCAACCGCTGCTGCAGCAGAATTAATTGCGACTGGTTGCAGTTTTGCCGCAGATATGTATTTTTATCCGGCAATAACTGGGAATGTCCTGAATGACGCAGGAATAAGGGGCTTAATTGGCGGTCCGGTTAGCGATTTCGCCCTACCATCTCATCCCGATGCAAAATCTGCACTCGATGAATTGGACAATATGTTGAAGCAGCAATCTAGTGATGATAAAATACAGTATGCCATTGCTACCCATTCAGTATATCTGTGCAGCGAAGATACCCTTCTCAGAGCAGCAGAGTTAGCTGAAAAAAGAACGGGGCGCCTCCACATACACGTTAGTGAAACTCGGAAAGAAGTCGCCGAATGTTACGAGAAAACCGGGAAATATCCCGTAGAGTATCTAGACAGCATCGACTTTTTCAAACCCGGGACGGTCTGTGCGCACGCAAGTTGGGTCAAGAAAAACGAGATTAGAATGTTGAAAAATCATGGCGTGACCGCAGTTCACTGCCCATCCTCCAATATGAAACTAGCCTGTGGTGGAACTCTCTCATTACCGGCTTATGTTGATGCAGGGGTTGACGTACGTATCGGCACAGATGGTGCAGCAT
>CETL01024573.1_pt1 | contig 10578 bp, 9 predicted proteins | sample 356371 | NCBI WGS metagenome assembly CETL01 (sample SAMEA2622518, study PRJEB7988) | marine metagenome | biome: marine biome (ENVO:00000447); feature: surface water layer (ENVO:00002042); material: "saline water (ENVO:00002010), including plankton (ENVO:xxxxxxxx)" | depth 5 m | reverse complement strand
ACTGGCACTAATGGCAAAACTACTACTGTAAGCATTATTAACAAAATTTTAAATAAAGGTGACCTCAGTCCGGTCTTAGCAGGAAATATCGGATTTGCTTTTTCTAGGGCAATATTTGATGATCTTGCTAAATGCGATGAAAATAGAATATATGTCCTTGAGCTCTCAAGCTTTCAATTAGAGCACATTTCTACATTTAAACCTTTCATTTCTATCATATTAAATATTACTCCGGACCATCAAGACAGATATGAAAACATGGAAGCGTACGTTGAAGCGAAAATGAAAATTACAACAAATCATGACTCTGAAAGCTATCTATTATACAACTCTGATGATTCTCAATTAATAAATAAATGCAAAAATTTACCAACGAATAAAATATCTTTTGGGTTAATTAGAAATAGTCAAAATATTTTAAAAATTGATAATTCTCATATTGTTGATAATCAAGCCAAAATAGTAAGTATTGATAATATTGCTTTAAAAGGTAGGCACAATCTTTCAAATATTTTAGCTGCGGCGTCTGCAGCAAAAATTCTAAATGTATCACATAAGCATATTTCAGAGACTTTATCAAATTTTAGTGGCATTGAACATAGATTAGAAAAAGTAGAAACAATTTCGGGCGTAACATATTACAATGATTCAAAAGCAACAAATGTTGAGTCTGTTATAGCAGCTATCACTTCCTTCAAGAATCCAATAATACTTATCCTAGGTGGCAAAGATAAAGATAGTAATTTTAATTCATTGTCCCCTTTTTTGAACAAAAAAATCAAAAAAATAGTTTCATATGGTGAGGCTCGTAATAAAATATCTATTGCTCTCAGGGATGCGGTAGAGCTGAATAAAGTATTCAGCCTCAGGGATGCGGTAGAGGAATGCAGAAAAAGCGCAGTATCTGGAGATATAGTTCTACTATCTCCAGGCTGCGCTAGTTTTGATCAATTTAAAAATTATGAGCACAGAGGAAGTGAATTTAAGAAAATAGTAAAAAACGTGGCTTATGCATAATGCAGTTAGATATTATAATTAAAAAATATGACAAAACACTATTGTGGATAATTTTAGCTTTATGCGGAATTGGCATGGTCATGCTTTATAGCGCGAGTTCATTCAAGTCTCTATATCTTTCAAGTGGATTAAGTGATACAATCTATCTTCGGTCTCATTTAAAAAGGATGATCCTCGGAGTGACTGCAATGTTTTTCTTTGCCATACTAGATTACAGAAAGCTAAAATCAATTGCTCCACATTTTATAATTATATCTATTTTTCTTTTATTTCTTACAAAGGCAATATCAGTATTTAATGGATCTACTTCTGCGGACCGATGGCTGAACCTAGGACCTATTTCAATGCAAACATCAGATATCGCTCGATTATCCTTGATTATTTATTTGTCGTATTACATGGATAAAAAAGGGAGCAGAATAAGAGATTTTTACACTGGAATTATTCCACCACTTTTCATAATTGCCCTTTTACTGTTTTTAATTATAATTCAGCCTGATTTTAGCACTGCTGCAGTTTTAGGAATAATCGGATTTATTATGCTATTCATAGGAGGAGCAAAATTTTCTCACCTAGCTGCAGCTTCTGGAGTAGCTTTAGCTATTATGATACCTGTAATGCTTATGATGCCTTATAGGATGAAACGTATAATTTACTGGATGAGTTCTGTTTTTGGTGAATCAGGAACCATAAGCCAAGGTCTAGGTTACCAGGCGCAACAATCATTAATTAGTCTTGGAAATGGAGGAATAAAAGGTCTTGGTGTCGGTAATAGTCTTGAAAAAAATCTATTTCTTCCAGAACCACATACCGATTTTATATTTGCCATAATTGGCGAAGAGCTTGGATTATGGGGTGCTATTATAGTTTTATCTATATTTCTTTTCTTATTTCAGAGAGGTATAAAGATTGCTAAAGAAACTACTGATCCTTTCGGGATCTTTCTTTCTATTGGAATTGTAGCAAGCATTTGTTTGTACACATTTATAAATATTGGCTATGTTACAGGAATTCTGCCAGTTACAGGTCTTCCTATCCCACTTATTAGCCATGGAGGTAGTAATCTTATTACTACTCTTTCAAGCCTAGGGATACTCTTAAATATAAGCGAATCAAAAAGAAGCATAAAAAATAAATTTTGGAGCAATAAGCTTGATGACTGAAAATAAAAATATAATTATTTCAGGCGGTGGTACAGGGGGGCATCTCTTTCCAGCAATTGCAATTAGAGATCAAATTGTAAAAAATAATCCAAGATTCAATGTTCACTTTGTTGGTTCAATCTATGGAATTGAAAAGAATACATTAGACCAGAAAGGGTACAAACATACCCTTTTACCAGTTACAGGCTTGCAAAGACAGCTGAATTTGAAATCAGTATATAAAAATTTGTTGCTCCCATATAAACTAATTAAGTCAAATTTTTTAATTAAAAAATTGTTTTCGGATCTTAAACCAGTGCTAATTATCGGTACAGGTGGATATGCCTCTGCCCTCCCCTTAATGGAAGGCCTAAAAAGAAGTATTCCTGTAATTATTCAAGAGCAGAATGCCTTTCCTGGGATCACTACTAGATGGTTCTCAAAGAGAGCTAATGAAGTATTTATAGCTTTTAAAGAAGCTCAAGATTTTATTGAAAAAAAATGTATCTTGAGCGGTAATCCAATTAGGTATGGTATTGATAAAGGAAATCGAGCTCAGGGTTTCAAAAAATTTTCATTGAATGATAAATTAAAAACAGTTTTGATTTTTGGGGGAAGCCAAGGATCTTTATCAATTAATAACCTTATAAGTAAAATCATCAAGCCGCTAACAAATCTAAATATTCAATTTATATGGCAGACTGGGCCAAAACATTATAATCAATTTGAATCGTTTGAAAATAAATTTGTTAAAGTTTTACCATTTGTTGAAAATATGGCAAATGCCTATGCTATTTCAGACTTAGTTATATGCAGGTCAGGGGCATTAACTTGCTCTGAAATAACATATTGTGGAAAACCTTCTATCCTTCTTCCACTTAAAAATTCAGCTGGAGATCACCAAAAAAGGAACGCTGAATCCCTTTCAAAAAATGGAGCAGCTATAATAGCAGAAGAGAGCTCCATAGTCAATGAAGATTTTATAAATTTAATTGATGGTTTAATTAATTCAGAAAAAAAATTAAAAAAAATGGCTGCTAATAGCTTGAATTTAAGATACCCTAATGCAGTTTCTGAGATTTCGGAGTCCGCAATGAGGTTAATAAAGAATGTTTAGAAAGGTTAATAAAGTTCATTTTGTTGGCATAGGTGGTATTGGTATGAGTGGCATTGCAGAACTATTATTAAATCTAGGTTTTGATATTAGCGGCTCAGATGTGAGTGATTCTGAAATAATTAACAAACTAAGATCCAATGGGGCAAAGATTAGTATTGGTCACAAATCAGATAATTTATTTGAAACTGAGGTAGTTGTCTACTCTAGTGCTATTCCAGAAGATAATGTTGAGCTTATTTTTGCTAGAGAAATGAATATTCCCACAATCAAAAGAGCTGAAATGCTAGGAGAATTAATTGCTCTAAAAAATACTAGTATAGCAGTTGGTGGCACACATGGCAAAACATCTACTTCATCAATAATTGGAACCTTGCTTTCTCATTCAAAATTAGATCCAACTTTGATTGTTGGAGGGTTAGTTAAGAATCTTAATTCAAATTCAAAACTTGGCTCAGGAGAAATAGTTGTTGTTGAAGCTGATGAATATGATAAGAGTTTCTTACAGTTAAAAGCTACCGTAGCAGTTATTACTAATATTGAAAAGGAGCATATGGATTGCTATCAAAATATGGATGACCTTTTTGATTCTTTCATTTCCTTTGCAAATTCTGTCCCATTTTACGGTTCAGTAATCATATGCTCTGATTCAAAAGGAGCTAACGATATAATCAATAAAATCAAAAGGCCAATTACCACATATGGAATTAACTCAAATGCGGACGTTCTTGCTTCAAAGATTAGCTACAATAAAATGAAGTCTATTTTTAATCTAAGCTTTCGAGGTGAAAAGCTAGGCGAAGTTAACCTTTCTGTCCCTGGTGAGCATAATATATTGAATTCTCTTGCAGCTGCAGCAATAGGCATTGAGCTTGGGATAGATTATAAGAATATTATTTTAGGTTTAAACGCATATCAGGGGGTCAGAAGAAGGTTCGAGATTAAAGGTGAGGTTAACAATATTACAGTTGTTGATGATTACGCACACCATCCTACCGAAGTAAAAGCTACGCTTAGCGCAGCTAAAAAAAGTTGGAATAAAAGAATAATTGGGGTATTTCAACCGCATCTTTTTTCAAGGACAAAAGAGTTTTACAAAGAATTTGCAGAATCTATGATGATATGTGATGTTGCTATAATCACGGATATTTATCCAGCAAGAGAAAAACCTATAACTGGGATTACTGGAAAATTAGTTTATGATGCATTGAAAGAATTGGGTCATGATAATTCGCACTATATATCAGACTTGAGTAATCTTAACGGAATAATTGAAAATAAGGCAGAAAAAGGAGATATGTTAATTACAATGGGTGCTGGCACTATATGGAGATATGGAGAATCAATTTTAGAATATTTGTCTCAAAAGAATTGAAAAATAGTATGAAGAAAAAAGAAATAAAAAATATTACAAGGGGGTCTATTATGTTTGATGAACCAATGTCAAAACATACATCTTATGGCATTGGCGGACCTGCTTTAGCATATATTACACCTAAAGACAAAGAAGACCTTAGGTCAATTTTAAAATATGCAAAACAAAAAAATATTCCAGCTTACTTTATTGGGTCAGGTTCAAATATTTTAGTTTCAGATGAAGGTATAAATGGAATTGTAATAACTCTTGGCAAATCGTTTAATAAATTAGAAATAAATAAGAATCGAGTTTTTGCTGAAACCGGTGTTATGCTTGGAAAAATGGTAAAAGAGTGCACTAAAAGAAATTTATCAGGAATTGAAAGTTTAATTGGCGTTCCTGGTACACTTGGAGGAGCATTAATTATGAATGCAGGTGCATTTGGAGGCGAGATATCAAACTGCCTTGAAAGTGTTAATGCAATAACTATGTCTGGTGATGAAAAAAAATATAAGTATGATGATTTAGAGTTTAATTATCGAAATTCATCATTTTCAAATGATGAAATATTAATTGACGCTAATTTTAAATTTATTGAGGCAAACAAAGAGACGGTTTCAAAAAATAAATTAAAAGCTAGCGGAGGAAGAAAGTCATCGCAACCTCTTAGGTTTCGCTCAGCTGGAAGTGTATTTAAAAATCCCAAGGAAGGTGCAGCAGGCTACTTTATTGATAAAGCAGGTTTAAAGGGTACTAGGTCTGGTGATGCTGAAATTTCAAGTATTCATGCAAATTTTTTTGTCAACCATGGCACTGCATCTGCCTTAGATGTGATAAAGCTTATCAATATAGCAAGAAAGGAAGTATTAAAAGAATTTGGTGTCAAGCTAGAGCTTGAAATTAAAACTTTAGGCTTTGCTCAAGAGGTTTTAGAACAATGAATAAAAGTAAAAAGGTAAAATTATCAATGCTTAGGGTAAAAATATTTTTTTTGGTTATGATTATATCATGCTTTGTCTCTTTATCATTTAAATGGTCTACATATAGAAATATTTTTGACGCTCGCAACTTAAATATATCTGGTGATGTGATTCTAGATCAAGAGGACTATCATGAAATTATTGGAGAAATTAAAGGAAAACAAATATACGAAGTAAACTCTAGAAAACTTTCAAGTAAGCTAGAAAGAAATCCCTATGTAAAAGCTGCGAGAGTTAGCAAGCATTATCCTAATAAGCTAAATATTGATATTGTAGAAAGAGAGCCAATAGCGATTATCAATAATAAGAAGAAATTCATGATAGACAGTGAAGCTATCATTTTGCCAAATAGGAACTCATTTTTTGAAAGCGCTCTCATTCCAATGCTCTCAGGGTTTAACCCCGCAAATGATCTTTATCCGGAAGGAGATATTACTCTTTCAATTAAAGTCAAAGAAGCAATCAAAATACTAGATTTCATTCAAATCAATTATAATGAACTATTTAATGAAATTGCTGAACTTAGAATTAATAAGGATGATGAATTTGAAATCATACTTAGCGAAGAACCTACAATAGTAATACTTGGTCAAGGAGATTTTCATAATAAAATTAATATTTTAAAGAAATTTGATGAAGCATTAGGACAACGACAGCTTACAGATTATCGTCTGCTTGACATGAGATACAGTAAGCAACTAGTAGCAAGGGAGTGGATATGATTAGGTCAAATCTCAATTCAGATAAATATATTCAAGCGGGTCTTGATATTGGATCGGATAAAATTTGTTGCGCTATATCTGAAATTGATCTCAAATCTGATACTGTAAAATTGCTAGGTTTGGGAAATTCCCAAGCTACTAGTATAAATAGAGGGGCTATAACACATAGAGACAACTTAATCGATGAAATAGAACATGCAATTGACGAAGCTCGCACTATGTCTGGTGTTTCCATTGAGAATTTATCTTTAGGTATTTCTGGTGAGCACATACGCGGAATAAACACCCAAGGTGCTATTGCAATTGGTGGATCACAAGCTTCTAACGTTTCTTTGCAAAATGAAATAACAAAAAATGATGTAAAGAAAGTTTTAGATCTGGCAAAAGCAATCTCATTGCCAATGGATAGAGACATCCTCCATGTTCTTCCTCAAGAGTACGTTATCGATACAATGAATTCAATAAAAGACCCTGTAGGTTTAACAGGAAGAAGACTTGAAGCAAAAGTTCATGTTATAACAGTTGCAACTACTGCAGCAACCAACTTAGTGAGCTGCGTTGAAGAGCTAGGAATTCGAGTAGAGAGCATCATATACCAAGGTCTTGCATCTAGCCTTTCAACATTGAATGATGATGAAAGAAAACTTGGGGTAGTAAGCGTTGATATTGGCGCTAGCACTACAGATATTGTTATTTATTACGAAGAAGGCATTCAACACACTGCAACCCTTGGAATCGGTGCAGCAAGCATAACAAACGATATTGCATCTTTACTTCAAATTGGTATAGATGAAGCTGAAAAAATAAAACGTCAATATGCCTCAGCCAAAGCATCTATGTCGTCACAAGACCTAGAGTTTGAACTTCCAGGTCAAAATGGAAATCTCAAAAGGAAAATATCTGAAAATCAACTATCTCAATATGTAGAAGCTAGGATGTACGAGATACTTCAACTAGTAATGAAAGAAATTTCACGAGCAAATTTAGATGATAAATTAACTTTTGGAATGGTGATAACTGGGGGAGGATCTGAACTTAAAAATTTATCTAGCCTGGCTCAAGAAATTTCAAATATTAAAGTTAGAATAGGGCATCCTGAAAATATTAGCGGATCTGTTGAAATAGCTTCAGATCCAGCATTTGCAAGCGCGATAGGATTAACTAAATGGAAGTTTGCAGAGGACGATTTAATAATTAAAAATGAGGAAATAACTTTTTCAAAAGCGATTAGCAAGGTAAAATCGCTTTTTAAAGAATTATTTTAAATGAATAATAAACCACATACAAAAGGAGTAATACTATGCTATTTGAATTTGATAGCTTAGCTGAGCAAAAAGCAAATCTAAAGGTAATTGGCGTTGGGGGTGCAGGTGGAAATGCAGTTAATAGAATGATTCAGGCTGGCATGAAAGGCGTTGATTTTATGGTAATAAATACAGATGCCCAAGACTTAGAAAACAACGCCGCCGAAAATAAGATACAAATTGGAAAAAACCTTACTAGAGGTCTTGGGGCAGGAGCAAAATCTGAAATCGGTAGAGATGCAATTGAATCCGATAAAGATGCAGTGAAATCTTTAATTGAAGGTGCAGATATGGTTTTTATCACAGCAGGAATGGGTGGTGGCACAGGAACAGGTGCAGCTCCAAGAGTTGCACAAATTGCTAGAGAAATGGGGGTCTTGACTGTTGGGATTGTAACACTTCCATTTAATTTTGAAGGACCAAAGAGAATGAACAGAGGGCTTGAAGGTATAACAGAGCTAAGGAAGGTTTGTGATACTTTGATTTCAATACCTAATCAGAAACTAATGTCTGTTGTTGATAAGAATACAACAGTTGTGGAGGCATTTAAGCTAGCTGATTCTGTATTACATCATGCATCAAAGGGTATCTCAGATTTAATCAATGTTCATGGTTTGGTGAATCTTGACTTTGCAGATGTTGAAACAATAATGAAAAATATGGGTGAAGCAATCATCGGAACAGGAACTGCTAAGGGTGAAGAGCGTGCAGTTTTAGCTGCTCAACAAGCTATTTCTAGCCCCCTCCTTGACAATGCATCAATCTCTGGAGCTCAAGGTGTGTTGGTCAATATCACAGGAGGGTCTGATCTAGCAATAATGGAAGTAGATCAAGCAACTAATATTATTTTTGAAGAAGCTGGACAAGGGGCAAATATAATATTTGGAGCTGTGATAGATCCTAGCTTGAATGATGAAATTATGGTAACTGTAATTGCTACAGGATTTAACCATAAATCCTCAAGTGATGAGTTAACAACCAAAAGAATAGAGTCTCATCTCGATAACCAACAACAGTTTAAATCTGTTACAGAGCAAGAGAATGTACCTCTTCATCAACAAGATACAACAAATACCGGTGAACTTGAGCAGAAACAAATAGAAAATAGTGCGCCAGCGAAATTATTTGATGATTTGAGCCCAGCAATGAGAGAAAATGATTTGGATGTACCAGCTTTCATTAGAAGACAGCAAGATTAAATTAAGACAGCATTACAAAATAGATAATATCCCCTCTGACATACGAGTTAGAGGGAGATCCTAAATGAGAAAGAAATAACAAAAAAGGGACTTAAACTTTTTTTCCTTCAGCCTTCATTTTGTTAAGAACTTTTCGAAGACCAATCTTGTCTATTAACCTAAGCCCTTGGGTAGATACGGTTAAAGTTACCCATCGGTTTTCATCTGCTAGCCAAAATCGTTTTTTTTGAAGATTGAGGTTAAACCTTCTTTTAGTTTTATTGTGCGCATGGCTAACATTATTTCCAAACATTGGCTTTCGTCCTGTTACCTCACATACTCTACTCATAATAAATATCTTCTCTTTTAAATTAGAAGGCAAATGTAAAATTATATCATGCATAATGAAAGAATTATTTAACTAGCATTTCATTCATTAAATTTAAATATGAAAATCGGCAACCTTTCAATTAAAACACCTATTCTTTTAGCACCAATGGCAGGCGTTACTGACTATCCGTTTAGAATGCTATGCAAAGAGCAAGGTGCTGGCATAGTTTATTCTGAATTTGTTTCCGCACATGGAATTATTCGTAAAAACTCAAAAACACTACAAATGATTGAGTTTTCAGATTTTGAACGTCCGATCGGAATTCAAATTTTTGGTGATACGCCTGAGGTTATGAGTGAGGCAGCTAAGCAAATTGATGAAAAATTTTCACCTGATATAATAGATATTAATTACGGCTGCCCCGTTCCAAAAATAACAAAAAAAGGTGCTGGATCTGCTGCGCTGAGAGATTTGTGTTTAATGGATGATATAACAGCAGCAGTTATAGAATCTGTCCCAAATACACCTGTTACTGTTAAAATGCGTGCTGGCTGGAATGGTAAATCTTTAGTTATACCTGAAGCAGGCCAAAGACTTGAAAAAATAGGAGTCAAAGCTATAGCTCTTCATCCACGAACTACAAAAGAAGGTTACTCTGGAAGCGCAAATTGGGATTTAATCAAGATATTAAAAAATTCTGTATCTATACCTATAATTGGAAATGGAGATGTTAAAGATCCAGGTGATGTAATATCTATGTTTGAGTATACAGGATGCGACGCAGTGATGATTGGAAGAGCTGCATTAGGAAATCCGTGGTTTTTTAAAGAGGCTATAGCAATGTATAAAGGTAAGGAACGACCCTCCCCTCCTACTATTTCAATTAGAATAAATGGCTGTAAAAATCATTTTTTAAACATGATTAAATGGCATGGTGAAAAAACTGCAACAAATTTAATGCGTAAACACTTTGGTTGGTATTTAAGAGGTTTTGAAGGTGCTAGTAATTATCGAAAATCTCTTGTATCGGCATCCAACAGAGATGAAATGTTTTCCATATTGAATTCAATTGTTTGATTGAATAGTCAACAATTAACCAATAAATTCGCAACCTGTTATTAAATTATTGATTATAATTTTGAGAGAAAAAAATGTCATACCCTTTTGATAAACCAATTAACGAGCCAGTTAAAAATTATTCACCTGGATCTATTGAAAAAGAATCATTAAAACTGAAATTATCTGATCTTAAGTCCCAACAAATTGAAGTGCCATTAATAATTGATGGCAATGAAATAAAAACAAGCAATACCTCAACAATTAATACGCCTCATAATCACGAAATTCAGCTTGGAAAGTTTTACATGGCTAGTCGCAACGAGATAAATCTAGCTATTGAGTCAAATTTAAAAGCTTGGCAATCTTGGTCAAAA
>CETL01053341.1_pt1 | contig 10581 bp, 12 predicted proteins | sample 356371 | NCBI WGS metagenome assembly CETL01 (sample SAMEA2622518, study PRJEB7988) | marine metagenome | biome: marine biome (ENVO:00000447); feature: surface water layer (ENVO:00002042); material: "saline water (ENVO:00002010), including plankton (ENVO:xxxxxxxx)" | depth 5 m | reverse complement strand
AATTGTAATAAAGTAATTAAAAAGTATAAAAAGTTAGATTATATACTAAATACTCATCATCACGCCGATCATGTTGATGGTAATATTCAACTTAAAAAAAAATATAACTCAAAAATTATAGGATTTTATGATGATAAGAGTCGTATTCCCGGTATCGATATTTTATTAAAAGATAACCAGAGTCAAAAAATTGGTAATCTTTTGTTTAAGACAATGTTCATTCCAGGTCATACAAAAGGCCATGTTGCTTTTTACTTTAAAGATGAAAAGATTATATTTACTGGAGATACTTTGTTTTCTTTAGGATGTGGAAGAGTATTTGAGGGTACTCATAGGGATATGTTTAATTCATTAAACAAACTTAAAGTTCTTCCTCCAGAAACAAGAGTTTATTGTGGACATGAATATACAAAATCAAATTTAAATTTTTGTTTAAAGTATGATCCAAATAACTTGGAGCTAAAAGAAAAAGAGTTTGAAATAAATTCAAAAATAAAAAGTAATATTCCGACTATACCAACCACTATTGGTGAAGAATTAAAAACTAATATTTTTTTTAGATATGATAATAATGATGTTAAACAGGGGCTAAATCTTAAAGATTCCTCAGATCAAGAAGTTTTTTCAAAATTGAGAGATTTAAAAGACATATTTTAAGCTCAATATTCTTGACTTGATTTAATTGGAGGCTATATTGCGTGGAAACAAAAAAAATAGATTTTATGTCATTTGCAATTATTGAAACAGGTGGAAAACAATACAAGGTCTCTACAAGTAAAATATTAGAGATAGAAAAACTAGACGCCAAAAAAGGTCAAACTATAAAATTTAAGAATGTTTTACTTTTAAACGACGATAAAAACACAGAAATCGGTAACCCAAGTATTGAAGGTGCTGAGGTAGAAGCTAAGCTTTTAGATAATGTGAAAGATAGAACAATATTAGTTTTTCATAAAAGAAGAAGAAAAAATTCAAGAAAAAAAAACGGTCATAGACAAAGGCATTCTAAAATTCAAATTACAAAAATTTTGGCTAAAGGCGGAAAAGTGATTGATGAAGCTAAAATTGTTGAAAAAAAGAAAACTGTTAAAGTTGAGAAAAAAGATATAAAAAAGACAAAGAAAAAATAGGAAATTAAATGGCAACAAAAAAAGCAGGTGGATCATCACGGAACGGACGAGATAGTAAAGGTCGAAGACTTGGAGTAAAAAGGTACGGAGATCAACTTGTAATTCCAGGAAATATTATAGTTCGACAAAGAGGGACAAAAATTCATCCGGGTACTAATGTTGGGATGGGTAAAGATCATTCAATTTATTCATTGATTAAAGGAAAAGTTAAATTTAAAAAATCTAAACTTAACAGAACATTTGTTTCTGTAATCCCCAATTAATTATATAAATAATTAAAAATTATTTATACCAATACAATGAAATTTTTAGATCAAGCAAAAATTAATATAAGAGCAGGAAACGGCGGCTCAGGCTCAGCTAGTTTTAGGAGAGAAAAGTTTGTTGAATTCGGCGGTCCTGATGGTGGTGACGGTGGGGATGGTGGATCTATTATTTTTGAGTCTGAGAGAAATTTAAATACTTTGATTGACTTTAGATATGCTCAACATTTTAAAGCAGAAAACGGTAAACCTGGAAGTAAAAGAAATAAAACTGGTGCAAATGGCAGAGATTTAATTTTGAAAGTTCCTATTGGTACACAGGTTTTCGAAGAGGATAACAATACTCTAATATATGACTTTAAAAAAAATAAGGAAAAATACTTAATTGCTACTGGCGGAAAAGGTGGATTAGGAAACGTAAGATTTAAAAGTTCAACTAATAGAGCACCAAGAAAAAAAACTGAGGGTAAAAATGGGGAAGAGTTTTGGATTTGGCTTCAATTAAAAATTATAGCTGATATAGGAATAGTCGGTTTACCAAATTCCGGTAAGTCAAGTTTATTAGCTGCATTAACCAGAGCAAAACCAAAAATAGCCAACTACCCATTCACAACTATCAATCCAAATTTAGGAGTTACATACTATAACAACAAAGAAGTTACTTTGGCTGATATACCTGGGTTAGTTGAAGGAGCACACAAAGGTGTTGGCCTAGGAGATAAATTTTTAAGACATATTGAAAGATGTAAAATTTTATTACATTTGATCGATATTACTGAAAAAAACTTAGTTGAAAACTATAAAAAAATCAGATCTGAACTCAAAAATTACGATTTAACATTATTTAAAAAGAAAGAACTAATTTTTTTTAATAAATCAGACTTGTTGGAAAAAGATATAATCAAAGAAAAAATTTCAAAATTTAAAGCTCAAATAAAAAAAAAACATAGAATAATTTCGATATTTAAAAAAGATGATATACAATTTATAAAGAAAGAATTAATTACAAATGTTAATAGATAATTCTAAAAAGATTGTAATAAAACTAGGGTCTTCAACTGTTATTGACGAGAAGGGTAAATTTAAGAAAATATGGGTAAATAGTCTAATTAAGGATATAAAAAAATTCAAAAAGAACAGAAATATTGTAATCGTCTCATCAGGAGCTATTGCATTGGGACAAAGTCGTTTAAAAATTAAAAGAAAGGTGAAACTTGAAATGAGTCAGGCTATTGCATCAATTGGACAAATTCATTTAGCAGAGGAATTTCAAAAAATATTTAAAAAAAACAATTTCAAAGTTGGTCAAATTTTAATTTCACCTGATGACACTGAACAAAGAAAAAGAGCTTTAAACGTGAGAAGAACTTTTGATAATTTATTTAAATTAAAAGCTATTCCAATAGTCAATGAGAATGATACTACTGCAACATCTGAGATAAAATATGGAGATAATGATAGATTAGCTGCAAGAGTAGCTCAAATAATTGGTGCAGATACATTAATAATATTTTCTGATGTAGATGGTTTATATAATAAGAATAAAAAAGAATTAATAAAAGAAGTTAAAGATTTAAACGATTATATTTATAAATTAGCAGATACTAAAATCAATAACTATGGGTCTGGAGGAATGATAACTAAACTTGAGGCAGCAAAGATTTGTATGAATTCTGGTTGCTACATGTTTATTGCTAATGGAAGCGTAAAGAACCCAATTAACAAAATGATCAAAGAGAAGAAGTTTACTAAATTTGTGCCAAAAATATCAACTTTGGCTGCAAGAAAAAAGTGGATAGTAAGCTCGTTAAGTTCCTCTGGATCAATATGCATAGACAAAGGGGCAGCTAACGCATTAAAAAATGGTAAAAGTTTATTGGCTGCTGGTATAAAATCTATTAGTGGAGGTTTTAACAAAGGTGAAAATGTTCTAATTGTGGATGAGGAGAAGAATAAATTAGCAAGAGGCCTGGCATCGTTTTCATCAATTGAGATAGAAAAGATAAAAGGTCGACAAAGTAATGAAATTGAAAAAATTCTCGGATACTCTAGTAAAACCGAAGTTATTCATAAAGACGATATGGTAAAATTATAATATGAAAAATATTTTACAACTTGGGATAAAATCAAAAAAAGCTTTTGAAAGTCTGAAAAATACTAATCATAAAAAGATAAATAAGGTCCTAGATGATTATATTACGCTTATTAAAGCTAATGAAAAAAAAATAATTGAGGAAAATTTAAAAGATGTGAAAAACCTTAAAAGAAAAAATATATTAGATAGATTAATTTTAGATAGCTCAAAAATAAAAGGAATAATAAACTCTATAAAAGAAATAAAAAAATTTTCTAACCCGATTGGTAGAACACTCGAGAGTTGGACAGGAAAAAATAAACTTAAAATTAAAAGAGTAACAACCCCCATAGGAATTATAGGGGTTATTTATGAAAGCAGGCCTAATGTGACAGCTGATGTTGCCGCTTTATGTCTTAAATCAAGTAATTGCGTTATTCTTCGTGGAGGGAGTGAGGCCTTTAATTCCAATAAAGTTCTTTCAGGTTTATTCAGAAAATCTTTAAAAAAAAATAAGATAGATATTAATTGTGTTCAATTTATTGAAAATAAAAATAAAAAGATTGTAGATTTTTTATTATCAAAAATGAATAAGTATATAGATGTTATTGTCCCAAGAGGTGGAAAGGGATTAGTGGCCAAGGTTCAAAAATTTTCAAATGTACATGTAATTGGTCACCTCGAGGGTATTTGTCATATATATTTAGATCAAGATTGTAATTTAAATAATGCAATTAAAGTTATTTTGAACGCCAAAATGAGAAGGACAAGTATTTGTGGGGCTTTGGAAACGTTACTAATAAACGAAAAAATTTTAGCTACTAAAGGTTCAAAAGTAATAGAAGCTTTAGTAAATAATAATTGTGAGATAGTTGTAGATAAAAAGATAAATAAATTATTTAATAATAATTTTAAGGATGCTAAAGAAATTGATTGGAAGACTGAGTATCTTGATACTAAACTCTCAATCAAAAGTGTAAAAAATGTTCGTGAAGCTGTCGCACATATACTAAAGTACGGAACAATGCATACTGATTGCATAATTTCAAAAAATAAAAGAAACACCGACTTCTTTCTTAATAATGTTAATAGTTCAATCGCAATGCACAATGTTTCAACGCAATTTGCTGATGGAGGTGAGTTTGGTTTTGGTGGAGAAATAGGTATTTCAACAAACAAATTGCCGCCAAGAGGTCCGGTCGGTCTTAATCAATTAACTTCTTACAAATATATAGTCAAGGGTAACAGCATTATTAGACCAAAATGAAATGAGTATAAAAAAAGAAATAAATTCTATTGGTGTTTTGGGTGGAACTTTTGACCCTCCTCACAGAGGTCATCTACATATAAGCATTAAAAGCTTAAAAATTTTAAAACTAAAAAAATTAATTTGGGCAATTACAAAAAAAAGTCCTTTTAAAAAAAAAGCTTTTTTTTCTTTAAAAATTAGGAAAAAGATGTGTAAAAAATTAATCAAAAATAATAAAAAAATACATTTGAAATATTATGAGGATAAAATTAAATCTAACACTTCAATTGCTTTATTAAAATATCTTAAAAAACGTAATAAAAGCAATATTTTTTTTATCATAGGATCGGACAACCTAATAAATTTGCACAAATGGAAAAATTATAAAGAATTATTAAAATTGACAAATTTTGCTGTTTTTTCAAGAAAAGGATTTGACACAAAAGCAAAAAAATCTGTTATAATGAGTCATCTGAAAAGCAAAAATATTAAATTTTTTAAAAACTATAAAGTTGATATTTCATCAACCAAATTAAGAAGCATGATTATTAATGGAAGTTAATAAAATTAAAAGATTAATACAAAAATCACTCAACGAAAATAAAGCTAATAACATAGTTACAATTGATCTTAAAAGAAAATCTTATATAGCTGATTACATGATAGTTGCATCTGGTACTTCTTCAAGACACTTGCAATCTTTATCGGAAAATTTAGTAAATGAATTAAAAAAATCAGGTTTAGAAAATTGTAGAATCGAAGGTTATGAAAGTAGTGACTGGAAGCTTGTAGACGCAATAGATATAATAGTACACCTATTTCATCCGGAAAAAAGATCTTTTTATGATTTAGAAAAAATGTGGTCAGAGGATCTACCTAAAGAGAAGGCTTTAATATGAAAAAGAATATTTTGATATCATTTCTAATTTTACTAACCATTTTAAATGGGAAAGCTTTTTCAAATACTTCTAATGAATTATACGAAAAAATTGATTTATTTGGTGAAGTTATGGAAAAAATTAAAAAAGAATACGTAGATGATGTGGATCAAGCTGAAGTAATGGACTCAGCTATAAACGGTGTTTTGCAATCTTTAGATCCCTATTCAGCATACATGTCACCTGAACTATTTAAAAGTATGCAAACAGAGTCGAAAGGAGAATTTGGGGGACTAGGAATAGAAATCGGGATGGAAGCAGGAGTTGTTAAAGTAATTTCTCCTATATCTGACACTCCCGCAGAAAAAGCCGGAATTAAAGCTGGAGACTACATCGTTAGAATTAACGACGAACAAGTACAAGGAAAAACTTTAATGGAGGCAGTAAAACTTATGAGAGGTCCAGTTGGATCTAGCATTGAATTAACAGTTAGACGTAAAGGAGAAAAAAAACCACTTACTTTTCAAGTAAAAAGAGAAATTATAGAGGTGAAATCGGTAGAGGCTAAAATATTGGGTGTCAAAAAAAATATAGGATATGTGAAACTCAAATCTTTTAATGAAAATAGTGATAAACAATTTATAAAAAAAATTAAAGAATTTGAAAAGCAAAAAAAATTAAAAGGTTATATAATTGATCTTAGAAATAATCCTGGTGGTTTACTTACACAAGCAATTGCTATAACAGATTTTTTTCTTGATGACGGAGAAATAGTCTCAACAAAAGGCAGAAACATAAGCGAAACTAGAAAATTTTTTGCCAAGGCAGGAGATGGAATTAAAGGCAAACCAATTATTGTTTTAATTAATAATGGATCAGCCTCTGCTTCAGAAATATTTGCAGGTGCACTTAAAGATCACAAAAGAGCTATAATTCTTGGGGAAAATTCTTACGGAAAAGGTTCTGTACAATCAATAATACCATTGAGAAATGGTGGAGGAATTAGATTAACAATTTCTAAATATTATTTACCTTCAGGTAAATCTATTTCTGAAGTTGGAGTTGCACCGGACATAATTATAAAAGAAAATGAACAATTTGAATTAAACTCTGATAGCGATAATCAACTAAAGTATGCTGTTAGACTTTTTCAACCCTAACAATGTTGAATAAATTACCAATGAGACAAGGCGTAGGGATAATCGTTCTGAACGATAATAACAAAGTATTTGTTGGTAGAAGAAAAGATAATCCTGTTAATAAATGGCAAATGCCTCAAGGTGGTATAGATGAAAATGAAAAACCTTTAAATGCCATGAAGAGAGAATTAGCAGAAGAAACTAGTATTACAAAAATTAAAGTCCTCAAAGAAATTGATAATTGGTTGGAGTATGAGTTGCCTCCAAATCTTCTTGGAAAAATTTGGAAAGGTAAATATAGAGGTCAAAAACAGAAGTGGTTTATCGTTAAATTTATAGGTAAAGAGGATGAAATAAATCTGAAAACTAAAAACCCAGAATTTATAGAGTGGAAGTGGATAGATTATAATTTACTACCAGATGTGATAGTTAGCTTTAAAAAAGAAGTGTATAAAAAATTAAAAAACGAAATTAAAAATTTTTTTAATTGATCTGTTTTAAAGTTTCAATTTTATAGTTTAAAATATATTTTTGCTTATCAGAAATATTATTATTTGTTAATTTTTTTTCAGCTTCTTTGATCATGTTTACTATTTTTTCACCTCTTAATTCTTTTTCATCTAGTGTCAAAGAAGTTAGAATTAATAGTTTATTGTCAAAAAATTCCACAGTTCCTTCCTCTATATAAAAATTTTTTTTACTATCTATGGTAATTAGCCCTGGTCTTAAAAAAGTGATTAGGGGTATATGATCTTTCAAAATTGTTACTTGACCCTCGAAACATGGCAGGATTGCTTCGCTGCATTTACCAATGAAAATTTTTCCATCTGGACTAATAATTTCTATATTAAACTCTTGCGACATTTAATTAGACCTGTTTTTCGAGTTTTTCAGCTTTTTCTATTACTTCATCAATCGATCCGACCATATAAAAAGCTGCCTCGGGTAAGTGATCGTATTCACCTTTACAAATAGCGTCAAAACCTTTTATCGTAGACTCTAAATCTACTAGCTTACCAGGGGACCCAGTAAATACTTCGGCAACAAAAAACGGTTGAGATAAAAATCTTTGTATTTTTCTTGCACGTGCAACTGTAAGCTTGTCTTCCTCTGAAAGTTCATCCATACCCAAAATAGCTATGATATCCTGCAAAGATTTATATGCTTGAAGAATTCTTTGAACTTCTCTTGCAACCCTATAGTGTTCATCACCTACAACTCTGGGATCTAAAATTCTAGAGGTGGAGTCAAGAGGATCTACAGCAGGATAAATTCCAAGTTCAGCAATTTGTCTTGATAATACTGTTGTTGCATCTAAATGGGAAAAGGAAGTAGCCGGAGCTGGATCAGTAAGATCATCCGCTGGAACGTAAATTGCTTGTACAGATGTAATAGATCCTTTACCTGTTGAAGTTATTCTCTCTTGTAAATTTCCCATATCTGTCGCTAAAGTAGGTTGATACCCTACTGCAGAGGGAATCCTTCCCAATAAAGCTGAAACCTCTGAGCCCGCTTGAGTAAATCTAAAAATATTATCAACGAAAAATAAAACATCTTGACCTTCTTGATCTCTAAAATACTCTGCTACAGTTAAACCTGTCAAAGCTACTCTAGCTCTTGCACCTGGTGGTTCATTCATTTGTCCATAAACTAGTGCAGCCTTAGAACCTTTTCCATCTTTTTTTATAACACCTGACTCGATCATTTCATGATAAAGATCATTACCCTCTCTTGTTCTTTCACCTACTCCTGCAAAAACTGAAAAGCCTCCATGTGCTTTTGCGATATTATTTATTAACTCCATTATGGTAACAGTTTTTCCTACACCTGCTCCACCGAATAAACCTATTTTTCCACCTTTCGCGTACGGTGCTAATAAGTCAATTACCTTAATTCCTGTTACTAATATTTCAGTTTCTGTGGATTGATCTGTAAATTTGGGGGCCGCTCTGTGTATAGGCCATTTTTCTTTAGTTTTAACATCACCTTTCTCATCTATTGGCTGGCCTATTACATTAATTATTCTTCCTAATGTTTCGGGTCCTACTGGAACGCTTATAGGTGCATTTGTATTCAATACTCTATCACCTCGCTTAAGACCTTCTGTAGAGTCCATTGCGATTGTCCTAACACTATTTTCGCCAAGGTGCTGGGCAACTTCTAAAATTAATTTATTTCCACCATTGTCAGCTTCTAATGCAGTATAGATTTCAGGTAATTCAGTATCAAATTTTACATCTACAACTGCTCCAATTAGTTGAGTTATTACTCCTTCTTTATTCATCATAAACTTTCAGCTCCTGAAATAATTTCTATTAATTCTTTTGTGATAGATGCTTGACGGCTTCTATTGTAATTAATCGTAAGTTTATCGACTAAATCCCCAGCATTTCTGGTCGCGTTATCCATGGCTGTCATTCTTGATCCTTGTTCACTCGCTGCATTTTCTAGAAAAGCTTTAAATATTCGTGTTGAAACATTTTTGGGTAAAAGATCTTCAAGAATTTCATCTTCATCTGGTTCAAATTCATAGGAATTGAACTGAGTTTGCTGATCATCTTTTTTCATAAATGCGGGTATTATTTGTTCTGCCTGAGGAATTTGAGTAATTACATTTTTAAAATTATTGAAAAATATGAAGCATTTATCAAATTGATCTTGGTCATAAAGTTCGATTATTTTTTTTCCTACTTCATCAGCATCTTTGAAAGAAATCTTCTTTTTTTCTTTAAAGCTTTTTTTGTCTATAATATATTTACCAAAATCTGTCTTAATTTGATCATGGCCTTTGCTCCCCACCGTAATTATCTTAAGATCTTTTCCATCTTTTAAAAAATTTTTAAAGTTTTTTTTTGCTAATTTACAAATATTTGAATTAAAACCACCACATAAACCTCTATCAGCTGTCATAACCACACATAAATAAACTTTATCTTTACCATTGCCAATTAACAATTTTGGAGCATTTGTGCCATCGTTAATTGATCTTGTTAAATTCAATATTATATTTTGTAATTTTTCGCTGTACGGTCTTCCTTTTTCAGCATTTTCCTGAGCTTTTTTTAATTTTGCTGCTGCCACCATCTTCATAGCCTTTGTTATCTTTTGTGTGGATTTTACACTTTTAATTCTTTTTTTTAAATCATCTAAACTTGGCATTATTTATTAGCTTTTAATCCTTCGATTAAAGAAATTAACTTTTTCCTGACATCTTCATCTAATTTACCTGTTGAATTAATATTTTCTAAAATATCCGGCTGTTCACTTTGAACTTTTTCTAAAAGGTCTTTTTCAAATTTTTTAATCTTATTTAAATCTATATCATCTAGATAACCGCTTACGCCTGTGAATATCGATACGACTTGCTCAGCAACAGTGAACGGTGAGTATTGATTTTGTTTGAGTAGTTCCGTCAATTTTGAACCTCTGTTTAAAAGTTTTTGTGTTGAAACATCTAAATCTGAACCAAATTGAGCAAAAGCAGCCATTTCTCGATATTGTGCTAATTCAAGTTTGATAGAACCTGCAACTTTTTTCATTGCCTTAGTTTGTGCTGCTGAGCCAACTCTGGATACAGAAAGTCCAACATTTACTGCTGGTCTTATTCCTTGGTTAAATAATTCGGTTTCTAAAAAGATTTGACCGTCAGTAATTGAGATAACGTTTGTTGGTATATAGGCTGAGACGTCTCCTGCTTGAGTTTCTATTATTGGTAAAGCTGTTAAAGATCCACCACCATTTTTATCGTTTAATTTTGCAGCTCTCTCTAAAAGTCTACTATGAAGGTAAAAAACATCACCTGGATATGCTTCTCTTCCTGGAGGTCTTCTCAATAATAATGACATTTG
>CETL01086302.1_pt1 | contig 10586 bp, 14 predicted proteins | sample 356371 | NCBI WGS metagenome assembly CETL01 (sample SAMEA2622518, study PRJEB7988) | marine metagenome | biome: marine biome (ENVO:00000447); feature: surface water layer (ENVO:00002042); material: "saline water (ENVO:00002010), including plankton (ENVO:xxxxxxxx)" | depth 5 m | reverse complement strand
ACTAGCGTTAATCTTGCGAAGGCCATAATGATAACGGTAGGCAAGCAGTTAGCTAAGAACAGCGCCTTGGAAGAAAGGGGAATGGAGGGATTAACCGGCCATCAAATTAACGCATTATCTAATTCGGCCTTGAATGCGCAAAAATTAGCGAAATTAGCTTTAGGTGAAAACACCGAAAAAGTGAGCATAGATGCAGACTCAACAGATAGATCAGCTTTCGGAGAAGTTATGTCACTTCTTGACTCAGTTAGAGACAAACGCAGAGATAGCGACAGCGGGGCTTTATAGCGCTTGGCTCAAAGCCGCTAGGACTAAACAGCTTCCGCCGACAGTCTCTCATAATATTTGGCTGATCCTAGCCGGTAGAGGCTGGGGAAAAACTAGATGCGGCGCTCAAGACATAGCTATATTCGCTTTACGAAATGAGGGTGTTCAGTGCGCGGTGGTAGCGCCCACCCACGGAGACTTGAGAAGAGTTTGTTTTAATGGCCCAAGCGGTTTACTTAATATAATACCGAAAGAATGCTTTGACCCTAAAATGAAAGGCTATAGCTCAAGCACTAGCGAAATACGATTATGGAACGGTAGCAAGATTACGGGTTATGCGGCCATAGATCCCGATAGATTACGAGGGCCGCAGTTTCATAGGGCTTGGGCTGACGAACTCGCGGCTTGGAGATATCCTGAAGCGTTTGATCAGCTGATGTTTTCCTTGAGACTCGGTAACGATCCGAAATGCCTTATTACCACGACCCCTAAACCCTCGGCGCTTATAAAATCCTTAATGGAAAGGGATGATTGCGCGGTTACGCAGGGAAATACCTTTGAGAACGCTGAAAACCTAGCAGAGAGCGCCCTAGCTATGTTGAAAGCCCGATATGAGGGCACTACTTTAGGCAGGCAGGAGCTATACGCGGAGATCATTAACAGCGCAGATGGAGCCTTATGGAGTTTAGACCTAATAGAAAACGGAAGGGTTTCAGAGATTCCAGAGATGAAGCAAATATTAGTTGCTATAGATCCGGCGGTAACTAGCGGCCCAGACTCGGATGAAACAGGGATAATGTGTGTAGGAAAGTGCGCAAATAACGAGTATTATGTTTTGGAGGATCGTTCAGGCCGTTATTCTCCTGATGAGTGGGCACGAAAGGCTGTAGAATTATATGAGCGCTACGAAGCTGATAGAATAGTAGCCGAGGTTAATAATGGCGGCGATCTTGTAGAAAGATTACTTAGAGCGGTTGACGCTCAAGTACCTTATAGAAGCGTTCACGCTACAAGAGGTAAATTAGTTAGAGCGGAGCCGGTAGCCAGCTTATATGAGCAGGGAAAGGTACATCACTTGGGAAGATTCCCAGAACTTGAAAGCCAGATGGTTAGTTATACGGGAGAAAGGTCAAAACCTAGTCCCGACAGATTAGATGCTTTGGTGTGGGGGCTTTCTGAGCTTGCTAAGTCAAAGGGTGAGATTAGCTGGAGGATAAGTTGAATGGGAATATTAGATAATTTCAAACAAGCGTTTAGCGGCAAGCCTTTAGAAAAGAAATATGGCGCTGGGCCGGTTATGGGATATTTCGGTGTTGGCCCTTACGCCGATAGGAAAATGGGTTACCAAGACCTAGCAACCGACGGATACCTTAAAAACAGCATAGTTTTTCGTTGCGTAAACGAGATCAGCAAGGGCGCTTCAGCGGTTCCCTACCGTATTAAACAGGGAGAAGAAATCATTGAGCAGTCTCAGTTGAATTATCTCTTAGACCGGCCCAACCCTCTTCAGAGTTATTCGGAGTTTTTCAACAGCCTATTCTCTTATCTGCTTCTAGGGGGTAACGCTTATCTGCTTAGAGTTACAAATAATCAAGGTCAACCGAAGGAGTTGCATTTACTTAGACCTGATCGCATAGAGGTAAAAGGATCTAATAAGGTTTTCCCAGATAAATTTATATATCGGGTTGGTGGCAATATAATTGATGAATACCCGATAGACCAAGACACAGGCAAAGGAGACATCAAGCAAATAAAACTATGGAACCCGTTAGATGATTATTACGGGTTAAGCCCCTTAGTAGCGGCGGCGATGGAAGTGGATCAGCATAATGCGGCGACAAGGCATAATATCGGACTCCTAGAAAACGGAGCAAGACCCTCGGGCGCGGTTATATTCAAGCCGCAGGATGACGGCGGTTACCCTATTCAATTAAGCGATACGCAAAGACAGCAATTATTAGAAGATTTAAACAGCCGATTTTCGGGGAGCCAGAACGCCGGAAGGCCCATGCTATTAGAGGGAGATTTTGACTGGAAGGAAATGGGGCTAAGTCCTAAAGATATGGATTTTTTAAACCTCAAGCATATGAGCGCGACTGATATTGCTATGTGCTTTGGCGTACCGAGCCAACTGGTTGGGGTTCCTGATGCGCAGACATATTCTAATATGGCCGAGGCCAGACTAGCTTTATATGAAGAGACCATCATTCCCTACCTGAGAAAAGTTCAGTCAGATCTAAATGAATGGTTGGTTCCGCAGTTTGAAGAAATGGGAGAAGAACTTGTTTTTGAATACGACATAGACCGCATTCCGGCTCTCGCAGAGCGAAGGCGCATGATATACGAAAACGTATTAGGCGCGGTCAACGCTGGCGTAATGACGCGGAACGAAGCGAGGGAGCTAGTAGGATTAAGCCCGATGGACGGCGCTGATGATTTATTAGTGCCAAGCAATCTTTTCCCCTTGAATGAAGGCGCACCGCCCGAGCCGGAAGTGGTTGATGATCCTGAAGATATAGCGATGTTTGGCGATGAAGAAGAGAAGCAAGAGGAGATGACTAACTTTCCTCAAGCCGGAGACAATAAAAAAATCTCTTTAAGAAACAGCAACTTTCCGCAGTTTGATTTTGATTTCGCTCAAGTAATGGCTAACGACATGACTGCTAACGGTAGGAAAATTTGGAAAGCTGGCGGTAACATTAGAGGCACAGAAGCATTTCGGCTTTGGGAAAAAGCGAAAAAAGGAGAAGAAACCCCCGCAGTTCTTTCTTGGATAAAGGAACGCGAGGCTTGGAGCGCTAGGCATAGCGTGATAGACGGTAACGCTTTTAAAGATCCTAAGTTACAGCCTAATTTATCTAACATAGGCGGCGTGGTAGCGTTAATTAAGTGGGGCGCTATCAATCCGGCTCTCGGAGAGCGTCGCATGAAAGATATTATTTTAGAAGTAACTAAGAAGCTAGAAGGCCGGAAAACAGAAATGCTTACGGTTAAGCCGGAGTCGGATGAGCATGAGATAGAATCTTTGATTGACGATATTCACGTTAAGGCTCCCGAAAGCGAAAGGGTTTCAGAGAGAGCAAAAAGAACCTTAGAGGGCAAGGTTGAAGAACATAATGAGAAATACGGCGACAATCCTACTAAAAGAGCCACCCTTAGAATGCTAGAGGCTGTTTTCCGTAGGGGGGTTGGTGCTTACTATACCAATCCTCAATCGGTAAGGCCCAATGTCAGCGGCCCCGACCAGTGGGCTTTCGCTAGAGTAAACGCATTTCTTTTCGCCTTGCGAACAGGGAGGTTTCAAGGCGGAAAGTTTGACAGAGATTTATTACCAAAAGGACACCCACTTTCAACAAAGGAGTAAAGCATGGGGTTTTTCAAGTGGATCAGCGCATTCCTAGGCACAAGCCAAACAGCCAAAGATACGGCTGACTTGTTAGAAGAGGTTGATGTTAGAACCAGAGACAAAAAGGGGCGGTTTATCCCCGACGATCCCGACACGCCGGAAAACGAAGCCTATACGAAAGTAAAAAGGCCGAAAAGTAAAGTTTCCAGCATCAAGAAGAAGAAACCGAAAACTAAAAAGAAATGAAAAGAAAGGTAATAGGCAAAATTTATTACTACGAAGGGGATAGTGAATTCCAGTTTGACTTAGATCCCGAGTTTTTAAAAGATAAGCACCCCGTTTTAATAACCGATTGGATGGATGATTTAATACATCAAGCCAAGCAGGAGCGGGAACAGCAAATATTAGAAACGCAATTTTTAATAGACAAGCCACAAGAATATAAAGACTTATGATTTTATTCGGTCAAAAATTAAAGAGGGAGTATTTAGACCTCATGGCGATAGATGGATTTGAACAGCTTTTCCTTTTCAAAGGTAAAGTCAAGAGCGTATACGATGGAGACAGCCTAAGAGCCGATATTGATTTATGTTTCGGCATTAACTTATTAAACCAAGCTATTCGCGTTAACGGAATAGATACCCCAGAAATGCGCGGAAAAGGCGTTACTAAAGAAGAAAAAGTTTTAGCGAAAGCCGCAAGGGATAGGGTCAAGGAGTTAGTAGGGAAATCATTCTGGCTAGAATCCTTGGGCGGCGGAAAGAAAGATAAATATGGGAGAATATTAGCTAATATCTACACCGTTAAGGGTGAGGATGTCGCTAAGACATTAATTCAAGAGGGTCACGCGGTAGCCTATGACGGTGGTAAAAAAACCCATAAATGGGCGTAAATTCGTTCAGTTTAGTCAAGGCCGAATCGCCGCGAGAAAATACGCGAGAGAACAGGCCCGAATACGCAACGGCTTATCCAGAGGTTTTCAGAAAAAAATCTTAACCGTTTTTAACCGCGCTATCGCTAAAGCCACTGAACCTTTAAAGCAACAACAGCTTCCTCAGATCGGCGTAATATCTCAATCATTTCAAGAGGAGCTAGGAGCGGCCCTAAAAGCCCAAGTCAGGCGGGTATATTCTACGATCTATGAATATAACTTTAAGAAGTATCAAGAGCTAGGGAAAAAGGCGCTTGGCGATGCGTTTGACTTTCGCCGCTCGGATGACTTTGAGCAGAGCGTTTCTCGGTACTTCCTTACTAGAGAAAATATGATGGTAGGGATTACCGACAACACCGCTCGGCAAATATTAAATAAAATAAGAGACTTGCGGGATGAGGAAAATACCTTAGATCAAATATCAAGAATTCTTCCCAAAGAGTTCGCCCAGATAAATCGCCGCAGGGCTAACGTGATTGCTAGGACAGAAACGCATTCCGCCGCCGGTTATGCCCACAACGATTATCATGAAAAAGCCGCAGATAGTTACGGCGTTCAGATGATAAAACAGTGGGTGGCTACCTCGGACGGGAGAACAAGAGATAATCACCGCCTAATGAACGGAGTAAAAGCCCAGATGGATGAGGATTTTACTATGCCGGATGGCGCTAGAATGAAATTTTGCGGAGATACTAAGGGCGGAGCCAGACACGTTATCAACTGCCGTTGCGTAACCCTTTATCATGAGCCAGAAGATTTAGTGAATGACGCGGCCGATATTCCGCAACAAGAGGGTTTAGACTTTGATGATGTAATAGTCCCCGATAATAGCCCGATAAGCAAAAAACAATATTTGGATCATTTCGTAAATACCACATCCCCGAAAATGCTGGCGGTAGCGGCCAAGCTAAGAAAGCCGAAAACCATCACCCAGAAAAAAGAAAAAGGAAAGATAGCGGGATTTTATGAGCCGGAATGGGGCGACAAATATTACTATCAGAACCCTGCCACTATGAAGAGGTTAAATTCCGGCATTAAGGGTCATACGTTCTCCCATGAATACGGCCATCATACAGATCACGTTTTAGGAGAACTAGAAGGCAGGACTTGGTTCACTTCGGCTAAAGAGTTCAAACAAGCATTTAGGGCAGATCAAAAACACCTTGGGCTTCAAGGCGGGGTAAGAAACGCCGAGAACAAAGCGAAGAATATGAGAGAATGGATGAAGAGGCTTTATACTCTGGATCCAAGTGAGATCAACTTTACCGTAAAGAGCGAAAATGCTAAATCTTTTTCGGATATGATTGACGCGGCTTCTAACGGTTCCTTGAGAGATCGTTTTACAGGGGTTTGGGGTCACGGCGGCTCTTATTATTCTAAAGGCGGTTATAAAGAGCTAGAAGTTTGGGCAAATATGTATTATTTAAAAGATAAACCCGAATGGCCCGAAGTAAAAAAGGCGTTCCCGAATATCACAAAAATATTTGAAGAAAAAATGGATGAGGTGCTAGATGGCTGATATGGACGATATTCTTGACTACCAGTTAGAATTAACGGATAAATATAAAAAGCTATTCGGAGAGTACCCGCCGACTAATCTGATGCTTTGGTCGGATGAGGAAGGGCTTACAACGGTGGAGCGCATAGAGCAAGCGATAGAAGAGAATAAGCCAATCACGATAGATCCGCCGGATATTCCGACAGATACGCTAGTTTATTAGGTTTTTTTTACTTGTAGATTATAAAAACACATAATATTATAGGAGTCAGCAGATGCCTTTAACAAAACCCTTCTCAGGCGAGTCGGACGAAAACTTCATTAGACGTTGCATGGGTGACCCGAAAATGAGAGAAGAGTTTAGCGGAAGCGCACAAAGATTAGCGGTATGTAACAATCAGCTTGGCGAATCTAAAGAAGAGCTAAGATCAGACGTATTCACAACCGAATCCGAAGCCGCTTCAAGAGCGCAAGAAATCGGCTGTTCAGGTATTCACTCCCACGAAGAAAACGGCGAAACTATATTCATGCCTTGCTCTACGCACGAGGATTATATTGAGGCCACCGGCGAAGATGTAAAGCGACCCGATGAAGATGAAGAAGAGGGAGGATATAAGCCGGTAAAAAGCCAGATAGCCGTTCCGTTAGAAATAAAAGAACACGATTATGATGAAAAAGAAGGCATCTTTGAGGGTTACGGATCGGTATTTAACAACACCGACTTAGGTAATGACGTTATTTTACAAGGGGCTTTCCTTAAAAGTCTTAGAAGAACCGGAGCCAAGGGCGTTAAATTACTTTATCAGCATAAGACTGATATGCCGATTGGCGTGTTTGAAGAAATAAGAGAGGATGAAAAAGGCTTGTACGTCAAAGGGCGTTTAGCTCTGGGAACACAAGCTGGGCGCGAAGCCTACGAATTATTGAAGATGGGAGCCATAGACGGGTTATCAATCGGCTTCCGAGTAGATAGCAAGGGTCAATCTTACGACAGCCGCAACAGAAGGCGTATGTTGAAAGAGGTAGAATTGATGGAAGTGTCTTTGGTTACTTTTCCCATGAATCCTAGAGCTAAGATTCAAGCGGTGAAGGGCCAAGACATTTCAATCAGAGAATGGGAAAGTGGATTGCGGGACGTTTTCGCACTATCTCGTTCAGAAGCGAAAGTGGCGGCAAAAGCCATCCACGATTCTTTTCATAAAGCAACGAGAGGTTGCGAATGTAAAGAGACAGATGAAACGGCAGACGCCATACAACATTTACTTAACACCTTACGAGGAGGCCGATGATGGAGACTAAAGATACCATCAATGAACTCGCCGTTGGTTTTGAAGAATATAAAAAAGCCAATGATGAGAAGCTAGAAAACGCTCTTAAAGGTATCAAAGATCCACTTCTGGATGAGAAAATTTCCAAGCTAGACGCGAAAATGGACAGCTTAGAAGATTTCAACCAGCAGATGACTTTGCAAGCCAAGAGCCAAGAGCAGATCGGTGAGAGATTGGAAAATCTTGAAACGATGCTTAAAAGACCGCAAGCCGGAATGGAAACGGGCGATATAGACGTAGCCATGAAAGCGTTTGATACTTTGCTTAGGAAGGGAAAGGAAGGCATGGAGCCAGAGGAGCTTAAAGCCCTCACCGTTGGAAATGATACCACGGTTGGTTTCTTAGCGCCCCCCGAGTACATCCGAGAGTTAATCAAGGCGGTTACAGAAATTTCTCCACTGCGATCTGTTTCTAAAATTCGCTCTACTGGTCAGCGTTCTATCCAGATACCTAAGAGGACAGGACAATTTACGGCTCAGTGGACGGCGGAAGTTGGAACGCGGTCTGAAACTACCGGCTACAGGGTAGGTATGGAAGAGATACCCACGCATGAGCTTTATGCGTTGGTAGATATTTCTAACCAGATGCTTGAAGATTCCGTGTTTGACCTAGAGGCCGAAATGCAGAGCGAATTCGCTACTCAGTTCGCTAAAGGCGAAGGCGCGGCTTTCATTAGCGGGTCATCCATTAATCAGCCTGAAGGCATTTTAACTAACAGCGATGTAGGCGAAACTGTTTCTGGAGCCGGAGCCGCTTTGCAGGCTGACGGCTTAATAAGTCTTGTTCACGCCGTCAAGAGCGAATACGGGCAGAATGGAACCTTTGTTTTCAATCGTTCTACTCTAGCGGCTATTCGTAAACTGAAGGACACCGCTGGTCAGTATGTATTCCAAGCCGGAATGATGCTCACCTCTGGAGTTCCAAACACCATCTTGGGATCACCTTATATTGAGGCTACCGATATGCCCGATATAGCGGCAAACGCTTTCCCAATCGTTTTCGGGGATTTCTCGCAAGCATACACAATCGTTGACAGGGTAGGTTTAAGCGTTCAGCGCGACAACTTCACTCAGGCAACCGCTGGAAATGTTCGCTATGTCGCAAGGCGTAGGGTAGGCGGTCAGGTTGTACTTGCCGAGGCCATCCGTAAACAGAAAGTCTCAGCATAAGGAGGACTAATTAATGCAAGATTTAGCCAATAGTTTAAAAGTCCTAAACAGCATTGTCCCAGTGACAGGAACTTCAGACACTAATGGAACAGGTATTGATTTGCAGGGTTATGAATCTGCAATGGTAGTTGTTCCCACGGGTGTTGAAGGCGATACGCTGAGTTCAACTGTTAAGATAGACTTCATACTTGAAGAATCTAGCGACGATTCTACTTACACCGCTGTTACTAGCAACACCTCGGTAACTGATGGCGCGGTAGATGGTAGCGGAATCTTCAGCACTTTGGACGCTAACGCAGAAACCCCTCAAATATCCACGATTGGATATGTGGGCGGCTCTCGTTATATTCGGGTGAAGGCCGATTTTACGGGCACTCACTCTAATGGAACCCCTATCGCCGCACAGGTGATATTGGGTACACCGCGTCACAACTCGGATACGGATTCAATAACTATCCGATAACAAGACTCTAAGGGGGGCGTAAAACCCCCCCTTTTATTGTGAGGCTGATTATGAAATATAAAATAACGGTGCCGAAAGCCGGAAGCGCTAATGAGCTAGGTTCGCTGACTCGCTTATATGAGCTTGACGAAGTAGTTGACGCCTCGGAGCCTTGGCAAAAAGACTTGATGGCTTTATTCGTAGAAAACGGATGGGCTATGGAAATAAAAGTGGTTGAGCCTAAAGAAACGGTGAACCTAGAGGCGAAAGTGGAAGTTGCTGAAGAAGCGCCGAAGCCCAAGCCTAAGAAAAAAGCCGCTTCTAAAGCAAAGGCGAAAAAGTCTGACTAATGAAGCCAACAGCCGCCAGCGTTGACGCTGAGATACGAGCGCATGAAAGAGAATGCGCAGAAAGATATAAGCGTATTGAAGAACGATTGGAGGCAGGGCAAGCAAGGTTTAACAGGCTAGAAAATATGGTTTGGGGCTTGTATGGGATATTAATAGCCACGAATATTTTAAATCATTTAATGTGAGGGCGATATGGCGAATGTTTTACTTGTCAAAGACGATACCAGCCCTCAAGTTCAAGTTACCGTAACGAGAGAAGATACAGGGGCGGCGGTTAACCTCGCTTCTGCTACCACTAGGCTCAAGTTCAGAGCCGCAGAAACAACGACTGTCTTAGCTACCCTTACTGGAGCCGCCGGAGATCTGGCGATTGGAATAGTTGTTTTCACTTTCGGTTCAGGTGATCTAAACGTAGCGGCTGGCGCTTACGAGGGAGAAATAGAAGTTACTTTTGCTGATGGCTCGGTTGAAACGGTTTTTGAAGTAATCAACTTCACCGTGAGGGCCGATTTCTAATGAGTACTGGCAACCTTCAAATCGTCACGGTAGCGAAGCGGCTCATATCGGCCACTACTTCTAAAGGCTTGGCGATGGCGGTCAAAGTAGGCCGTTTTATTAAAGAGTTGGGCTTAGTAGAAAACCCATCTTTTACTGACAGCCCTACATTCACGGTCACGAAAGTATTATCAGACTCCGCAAACTTTGCGGGTGAGCCGGTTCTTGTCCCCGCTAGATTGCTCTCAAACTCAGGCGGGTTTACTGATACGCCGGTTTTTAGTGTAGGGAAAGCGCTTGCTGATTCTTCGGGATTTAGTGACAGCGGCGTTATTTTAGCTCAGAATTATGCGGGGCCGGATTATTTCGGGCAAGACTTTATCGGAACGCAAACAACATTTTAGGAGTAGCTAATAATGGCATTTAAGGACGGTGCTAGTTTAAAGGGACAGCTTGAAATAGTCCTGAAAGATAAAAGCGGCAAGGTAAAAGAACGCCGTAAAGAAAAGAATTTAATCGTTAATACGGGCCTGAATGCGATATTGGATAGGCTGGTGGGAACCAGTGAGGCGGTTATGTCGCACATGGGTTTAGGCTCTAGCTCTACGGCGGCGGCGGCGGGTCAAACAGATTTAATAAGTTTGCTAGGAAGCAGAGAAGCTCTTGATAGCTCAACGGTTACAGGCTCAAGCGTGGCCTATGTTTGCACGTTTGAGGCTGGTGACGCCACAGGAACGATAACGGAGGCGGGTATATTTAA
>CETL01001054.1_pt1 | contig 10588 bp, 7 predicted proteins | sample 356371 | NCBI WGS metagenome assembly CETL01 (sample SAMEA2622518, study PRJEB7988) | marine metagenome | biome: marine biome (ENVO:00000447); feature: surface water layer (ENVO:00002042); material: "saline water (ENVO:00002010), including plankton (ENVO:xxxxxxxx)" | depth 5 m | reverse complement strand
TATTCCCAGATAATACTTCAAGATTATTAACTGAGAAAGGTTATGTCCTGGAGAAACATAAATTCGAAAAATGGCTATGTGACGAAGCAGTGAAATTAGGTGCTTCCCTCCAACTTTCGCATAAGGTAAAATCAATGGAACGAATTTACAATAGCGAAAATGAATTTGCATATTGGAAAATTGATGGTAAAGGGAGCTCTTTCCCGATTGAATGTAAGGCAGTAATCGATGCCTCTGGAGTGACAGGTGCTGCAACGAAAATACTCGATATGGGAACTCAAATAGAAATGATAGCAGGAATACAATATGAGATGACAGATATTCCGAATGATGGTTATCTTGATTTTTATCTATGGCCAAAATATTCCCCTCATGGATATGTATGGATGATACCCAAGGAGGGTGGACGAGCAAACGTAGGTTTGGTAACAACTGATAAGAAAGGCGCAATAAAGTACCTAGACAAGTTTGTGGATGATACTTACTTTAAAGACAAAGGAATACAAAATCCCGAGTGGAGAAAGCCAGGGATAAAACCAAGACCCTTTGGAGGAACAATACCCATCTCAGGTCCGCGTGAAATAACCACAGGTGATGGGCTAATACTTGTCGGCGATGCAGCTGGTTTCACCTCTCCATTGTTTGAGGGTGGATCTCATCTTGCATTGTGGTCTGGCAGACAAGCTGCCTTGACAATCGCAGGGGCTATTAATGACGGTGATCTTTCAGATAAGCGTATGCAATCATATGTGAAATCTTGGAAAAAGAGATTTCCTCCATACGAAAAAATCCTGAAGGGTAAAACATCGCTTTATGATTTGAGTGATGATGAGTTATCCAGCATGGCTCGGTGTTTACCCGAGGAGCTTGGTTCTATGTCAGCATTAGATAAACTGTGGATTGGGTTAAAAATTCTCATCCGTCATCCATTGCTTTACACCAAGGGTGTAATTAGCGTCCTACTCTCCTTCGGTTACTCAAGGGCTAAGCATTTTGGTTGGTGATTTAATGGAATCTATTTTGATGCCATTGGCAGTATTGGTAGCGATAGTAGTTACCATAAAACCCGATGCTAGGTTTAATGCAATCCTCACCCTACCATTTATCGCACTTGCAGCTATGTTCACCATGAACTACGATTCCAATTATCTCGTATCCACTTATGGTGGAGAAGAGTTACCATACAGGTTTAGATTTGCTGCAACTTGGGCTGCAAGAGAAGGGCCAATTTTAATGTGGGCTGCTTGGATGGCACTCCTTACAATTGTATGGAGAAACCCTTTCTCAGGAGAGAGTGACTCATCACATACACTCAGAATCAGATTAATGAATGGGTTTACGCTAACACTTTTGTTAGTTGCTTGGATATACCAACCTTTCAAGACCGGAGAGGGCACTGGGCAGGGATTGAATGAGTTGTTACAAACTAACTTGATGGTTATCCATCCTCCCCTCATTTTCCTTGCGTATTCTTTATCCATAACCCTTACAATTATCGGTTTAACATCGTTATTCACTGATTTTGATGGGATAAAAACCAGACTAATTACAGTAGCTCGACCTGCATTTTTTGTATCTACTTTAGGTATTGGATTAGGCGGACTTTGGGCTTATCTTATACTAGATTGGGGTGGTTATTGGGCGTGGGACCCTGTTGAAACTGGCTCGTTATTGCCATGGATATGCCTTGTGGTGCTTCTTCACTTGAGAACCAGACCGGGAAAGACCTCAAACCACATGTGGGCCGGAGTTGCGATAGCTTGTGGGGCACTGTCTTTATTTTCTACAATGGTTACAAGGGCCGGAGGAGTTTGGGCGGTCAGTGTTCATACGTTTGTAGTAGACTCCGAGGGAGCGGCTCCGAATGACGTGTTTGGGAGAATGATGGTTCTTTTGTCAGACCTGAGCGGAATTGAAGTAATGGTTTACCTTCTAGGCATAATCCAATTAATTGCTATGTTCCTTGCTTCCCGGTTGGGTTCAGAATTTTCTAGAAAGTGGCTGTTTGTGTTACCTGTGATTGCCGCCCTTGGTGTGATTGGAAACGGAGATGTCTTGGATGGTTTCCCTCCTACGATTTTGGTCGTAATCGCCTTTGGTCCTTTGATTGAATCTGGAATAAAGTCGTTTACAAATAAGCAGATTCCTGAATATTATTGGTTTGCTATCCCTGGTGTCATGGTAGGTTTGAGAGTAATACACGGAATGGTATTTTTTGAAATATTATCATTATTATTTGCATTCGGTTTGATATTCGAAAAAGATCAATTGAAAGCTTGGGGTTGGGCAACTGCGGGTATTATGCTATTCCTTTCTGCATCATGGTCGGGCATGCTGGAGGTGTGGATTTGTGCAGTGGGTATGACAGCATTCATATCTCCATGGTTTTTCGTATCAGACTCAAGTAACAGGAAGTTTTCTTTCGCCGAAAAAAGGACACAGCAGAGGCTAGCACTATGGTCCCCTGTTGTGGTGGTTGGGATGTATCTAATTCTCACAATGGTTATTCTACTAGCGAGTATAGACTCAATACAGTTTGCAGCACACGAGTTGTATGGAGCTCCTTTTATTGCAGCAACTATGCTTTCATACGTCATGTGGAGTTTGCGTCACAAACCAAACCGCGTATATGCGTTAATTCTGATGGTTCCAAGTGTTTTGCTTTTCGCATGGTTGTTCGGAGACTCTCTTGGATACGACTCAACTGATGTTCTTGGAGCATCCTTGTCGCGAGGGCAGGTCGGAATGGTAGTGTTATTACCAGCCTTAATTGCTCTACCGGCAACTTTGTCTCTCATAAAAGAAAATACAAGTGGCAAGAAGATATCTATGCTAGCACACATAACTCACCTTGGACTTGTTCTTCTTATCATCGGACATGTAATGAGCACAACAATAATCGATAGGGGTACATTCTCACACTCTGTAACCCTAGTTAAAAATGAAAGAGTAGAGTGGGAGAGTTACGAATTTGAGTTTACTGAAGTCGTCAAGACAAATGAATCCTCGCTAGAGGTTGGCGATGGTTATCTTGGTGCTGTCATCAATGTATATAGTGGCGGAGATTTAGTTGAAACAGTAGAGCCCGGTGTGATTCGTTTCGACACGAGGTCTAGGTCAGAGGTTGATCGGATTAGCATGTGGCACGGTGATTTAGTTTTGATAATGGATGGGACGCAAGCCAGATCATTGATGGAAGACAGCGATTTGGTTAGAATTATAGTTTATGATTTGCCAGGCATACACCTTGTCTGGGGCGGATGGAGTCTAATGTTGCTGGCGAGTTTATCATTATCGTTGAATAAGTCCAAGCCAACTCATTGAAATAGGGATGGTTGGTCGCAAAAGCACCCCCGTTTGGGGAGATAGGTGAATTATCATGGAGGAAGGAACAATTGTCCATGTCGAATATGACTTGTATAATGCGGATTCGGGAGATTTAATAGAAACCACAAGAGAGGACATCGCAAAAGAGCACGATATGCATCAAGAGGGCAGGAGTTACACGCCCCTGGTTTGTGTTGTTGGCGCTGGAAATTTGATCTCGGGTTTTGAGGATAGTTTATTGGAGGCTGAGGCAGACAAAGACGTATCCATAGTGATCCCTCCAGCTGATGCTTATGGAGAAAAGGACCCAGACCAGATTGAAACGATATCTATTGATAAACTACTTAGACACGTCAGAGACCCTAAATCTCTCTACATAGGCGGACCAGTTACCGTTGAGGGTCGTCAAGGAATACTATCCTACCTAGCCGCAGGCAGAGCAAGAATTGATTATAATCATCCAATGGCTGGTCGATCCCTAAAGTATGATTACAAAATAATCAAGGTTGTAGAGGGTAAAGAAGAAAGGGTTGAGGCATTATTGGAATCTAATACAGGGCAGAAAGGTTTCGAGGTCACTTTTGATGGTGACGACATCTCGATTATTGTCCCTCAGACAATGCTCTTTGATCCAAATGCTGCTATGCAGAAATTCCGCTTAGTTACAGTTCTCAGAGATTCTATTGAAGCAGGAAAGGTTTCATTTGTCGAAGTACATGAACCCCGAGTTTCTGAAGAAAGCGATGAGGAAGAATGATCACGCACATGAATCCAATATCTCAAAATGGTGTGGATAAAACATGGAAGAGACAGATTTCTCTAAACTGGAGAGAAATCTTATAGTCACATTTTCTATTATTGCCTTTGTTGTTATCATAGGATTACTACTCAAACCAGAGGTTTTCTGGGATGACTTTGCGAAGGTCTACATTTGGGATCCAATTGTAAAAGATGCAGGCCAAGGAGATGCTGGTTACTCGGCAGTTAACACAATTGTATACATCTCAATAATGATTGCAGCAGTAATTATTCTTCAGGCATTATTCCGTAAGTGGAGACTTCCGGTTGATGACAAAATGGTTTGGGCACTAATGGCTTGGGTAGTTCTTGCCCCAATATTGCGAGTCATGGAAGATTCAGATTACTTCGCAGAAGGTATTGACGTTCTTTTCATATCACCAATAATTCACATCCATCTTGCAGCATGGTTGGTCCTTGCAGGATATATTGGACACATAGGGCGAGAAAAACATCTCTCTATGCTTGTCATGCTGCTAGTTGCATACATCTCATTCACCGGACTGCTGGTATTACCAAACGTCCACACACACGATTCAGGCCATTTCTATATCTTATCAGGTGCAATTTTTGGAGCCATAATGATCGCATTAGTAATGCACAATACTTGGGATTGGGATGGGGTAACACGCTCTATATTGGCGTTTGCGGTCGGTCTTATTACTATGGGTTTGGGTCATTGGGCTCAACTGGTGAGTACGCCCTGGGCACAAGAAAATGGTAACTTACCCAAAAATAATGATGTAATTCTCCCTTTGATAATTGCAGTAGGTGTTCCGTTAGTTGTAACTTGGTTGGTTTGGAAAAGAGGGGTCGAGGATCTCGCTCAGTTGCGACTCACAGGTAACGAAGCAGGAGTAATTCCAGATGGTTTAACTCTTGAAGAGTGGGAATCTGAGGACCGTTCAAATCATCCCGTTGAGCTACTAACTCCAGCGGGTATTTTAGCGACTCCTATGGTTGGAGGCATGCTTTTTGGGCAGCTATGTGATGGCTTGGCAACTATGATGGGCATAGACTATTACGGATTTTCAGAAAAACATCCATTATCGGATGCAGTTATTCAATTTGGAAATAGTCTAAACATAATTGGAGAGGGAGCTTGGCTGTTTTTCTTACTCAAGGCTACTTTAATCACCGTCATAGTTTGGATGTTTTCTCAAATGAGGGTCGAAAGTCGTCAGCAACATCTGCGTGTATTAGTTGTGTTAGCTGTTATGATTGTAGGAATGGCACCTGGTCTTAGAGGAATTGGCAGGTTAATTCTTGGAGTTTGAGCGGTTGATTCAAGTCAAACATATTGCTCGCATAATCGAGGGGAAGGTATGGATAGACTAACTACTAGTGTTAATCGTAGTTCCTCCGATTATCAAATTTGCAAAAAACACAATCAAAATTTGATTGATACCTTGCGCGATAGGTTAGAAATAGCCAGTCATGGAGGTGGTGGAAAATATGTTGAAAGGCACCACAGTAGAGGAAAACTACTAGCTAGGGAAAGAATAGAGAAGATAATTGATCCAGGCACGGCATTTTTAGAATTATCACCTCTTGCAGCATATGACTTGTATGATGGTAAAGCAAGTAGCGCAGGTATTGTGACAGGTGTTGGTCTAGTTCACGGAAGAGAGTGTTTGTTCGTCGCTAATGATGCAACTGTAAAGGGTGGGTCATATTATCCAATGACAGTAAAAAAGCACATTCGAGCACAAACAATTGCGCATGAAAATAATCTTCCATGCATATATCTCGTAGATTCTGGGGGGGCATTCTTGCCGATGCAGGATGAAGTGTTCCCTGACATTGGCCACTTTGGTAGAATTTTCCGTAATCAAGCAAGAATGTCAGGAGATGGTATTCCACAGATTGCAGCTGTTTTGGGAAGTTGCACAGCGGGTGGAGCTTATGTCCCAGCAATGAGTGATGAGTCGATTATTGTAAAAGGCAACGGGACTATTTTTCTTGCTGGTCCACCATTGGTAAAAGCGGCCACTGGCGAGGAAGTAACCGCCGAAGAATTGGGTGGAGCAGATGTTCACACATCTCAAAGCGGTGTTGCTGATCACTACGCTGAGGATGAAAATGAAGCATTACGTTTGGTTAGGAATGTGGTTGAAAATATCGGAAGTAGAGAATTGGCACCACTTGATAGAAAAGAATCTGAAGATCCTTTCCATGATGTTGAAGATTTACTAGGGTTGATTCCAATCGATAACCGTACACCGGTGGACGTCAAGGAAATCATAGCAAGGATAGTTGATGGAAGCAGATTTCACGAGTTCAAATCTAGGTATGGCCAAACACTAATCTGTGGTTTTGCTCACATTCACGGCTACAAAGTAGGGATAGTTGCAAACAATGGTATTCTATTCTCCGAATCATCCCTCAAAGGTGCACATTTTGTAGAACTCTGTGGTCAAAGAGGTATCCCTCTGGTTTTCCTTCAGAACATTACAGGATTCATGGTCGGAAAAGCGTATGAAGCTGGTGGGATTGCTAAAGATGGAGCAAAATTAGTAACCGCTGTATCTTGTGTAAATGTTCCAAAGTTCACGGTCATAATTGGGGGATCTCATGGGGCAGGAAATTATGGAATGTGTGGCCGAGCATACGATCCTAGATTCCTGTTTATGTGGCCAAATAGCAGAATATCAGTAATGGGTGGTCCTCAAGCAGCCGATGTTTTGACAACAGTCAAGCAAGACCAACGAACCAGAGAAGGATTGGAGCCATTGGAAGGAGATGCTCTTGAATCATTTAGGGCACCAATCCTTGAAAAATATGAGACTGAAGGGAGCCCGTATTATTCAACAGCCAGATTATGGGATGACGGAATAATTGACCCAAGAGATACACGAGATATTCTAGGATTATGTATAGCTGCGAGTCAAAATGCTGAACTGCCAAATGATAGATTTGGAGTATTCAGAATGTAATTGAAAAATCAAAAAACCAATTGGAGAATTAGTTATGAAAGGCAAGCCAAATACTTCACTTATTCAATTGGAAATTGACGGGTCTGTGGCAAGGGTAAAACTTGCCCGTCCTGACAAATACAACGCATTGAACGTGCAGATGATATCTGAATTAATTGAGGTATTTTCATGGACAGCTGAAAATTCAGTCTCTTCAAAAGGTTCTATATCTACAAAAGACGGAACTCCATATTTGAGGGTTTTAATATTGTCTGGTGAAGGCAAGCATTTCTGCGCAGGTGCTGACATTAACATGATGCGTGATGCTGGAGCAAATACACCGGAAGAAAATAGAAGGGATTCTGAGAGACTTGATTCCTTATTCAACACGCTATGGGCACATCCTTGTTTTACCATCGGTAAAATTCAGGGTGTAGCCTTGGGCGGAGGCGCTGGGCTGATTGCATGCCTTGATCATGTTGTGTGTAAACCGGGTGTCAAGATAGCACTCTCTGAGGGTAAACTTGGGATTCTCCCTGCGGTAATTGGCCCATATGTGTATAGACGAATGGGAAGCGCTAACTTCAGGAGGCATGCAATGCTTGCAGGAAGAATGGATACAGATGAGGCACTTAGAATTGGTATGGTGGATTCAATTGATGAATCACTTGACGTCTCGAGCATACTATCTGAAATTTTGACAACAGGACCATGCGCAGTCAGTGCAGCAAAAGAACTGACATTAGGTTTTGATAGATGGGACGGTGATGATGAGTCTTTGAGAAGGTGGACTCTTGATTTTACCAGCCGCATGCGCGGTAGTGACGAGGGACAAGAAGGACTCTCGTCTTTCCTAGAGAAAAGAAGTGCTGATTGGATAGAGGATTGATAGAATGCTAAAGAGGACTCTCGTCGCTAATAGGGGAGAGATAGCCTGTCGAATTTTGAGGGCGTGTAAAGAAGCCAGAATAGAAGGCGTTGCTATTTACGCTGAAAACGATACGGGGACTCTATTTACTGAAATTGCAGACCTTGCGATTCCATTGAATGGAGAAGGATTGAGTGAGACTTATCTAAACCAAGAGCAAATAATTAGAATCGCAATCGATAATGGCTGTGATTCAATACACCCTGGTTTTGGTTTTCTATCCGAAAGAGCAGATTTTGCACAAGCAGTAATAGATGCGGGATTGATTTGGATTGGACCGTCTCCTGAAGCAATTTTTACAATGGGAGACAAGATGACTGCAAGAATTACAATGAAGGATGCTGGAGTTCCAGTGATTCCTGGTGAAGAAGTCGATGGTGGTATTGATGATGTCCTCAAACTAGCACCCAAGGTCGGCTATCCGCTATTGCTGAAGGCTACCTCGGGAGGGGGAGGGAAAGGCATGCGGGCAGTTCACAGGCAAGAAGATCTTGAACATGAAGCAAAAGCTGCGATGAGAGAGGCGATGAACGCCTTTGGTGATGATAGAATCTACATTGAGAGGCTACTAACTGGTAGTAGACACATAGAAATTCAGATTCTTGCCGATAAATTTGGTCGAACTATACATCTGGGAGAAAGAGAATGTAGCGTTCAGCGTAGACATCAAAAGGTGTTTGAAGAATCTCCGAGCGTAGCCGTAGATTCAGAATTAAGGGAAGCCATGGGAGTAGCCGCTTGCGACGCCGCAAGAGCAGTCGACTATGTTGGAGCAGGAACCGTCGAATTTTTGGTAACCCCAACTGGTGAATTTTACTTCCTTGAAATGAATACTAGAATTCAGGTAGAGCATCCAGTAACAGAAATGGTGACAGGAGTTGATTTGGTCCGTGAGCAATTAAGAATCGCAGCTGGGGAACCCATGAGTTGTGGAGACCTCTCTATGAGAGGACATGCAATCGAAGTTAGACTGTATGCTGAAGACCCTACCAATAATTTCCTCCCCGCAATCGGCCCGCTATCAAGATTCATCCCGCCTACTGGACCGGGAGTTCGACTGGACACTGGTGTAAGGGAAGGAGATAATGTAACTCCCGATTACGACCCAATGCTAGCTAAATTAATCGTGTGGGCTCCCTCAAGAATAGAAGCACTGCAAAGAATGTGCAGAGCTCTAGATGAATTTGTGATACTTGGCTGTGTGACAAATTTGCGGTTCTTGAGAGATTTGTGTGAACATCCTGACGTTGTTGATGGTTGGACAACAACCGACATGATAGAAAAATTATGGCCAGATGGGTGGTCTGATAGTGTGTCTCAAGATATCCTTGATGCGGGTTTATTGGTTTCTTTTGCTTGCGAATCAACAAACTATGGCAAAAAGCAGATGTCTGCAAGCAGTGTTGATGAGCATGTATCTATCTTTGAGTTGATTAACGGGAGGTATCCGTAATGAAATTCCTAACATCGGATGGTATCAAAGAAATCGAGGCATCTAGAGAGAGTTCAATTTTCAAATTCAATGAGAAATCAGTTGATATCCAGCAAGATATCTGGCTTGAAATGAACGGAAAAAGGCACAAGGTTGTTGCAACAAAGGTTGGTGATTGCTGGTGGTTACATGTTCAGGGCTATATCTTGAGATACGAGGTAGTAGAAGAGGGAGTGTCCAATTCTCACGATGATAGTGGATTGACTGCACCTATGCCTGGGAAGATACTAGATGTGAATTTCTCAGCAGGTGATTCCGTCAAAAAGGGAGATGTTCTATTGGTAATGGAGGCCATGAAAATGGAACACAAGATTATTGCTGTGACTGATGGAATTGTAGAATCTGTAAATTACAATGTTGGAGATCAGGTTACTCAGGGTGCCGAGCTCCTTGTTATCGTGCAAAATTGATTATTGTTAAATTGCCAATGTAGATATATTAGTTTCGGGCGCCCGAAAATATGCACAAAGTTCTCGCCCTACTCATGACTACAATTCTCCTACTCGCAGGATGCTTAGGCACTGACGAGGCAGAGGAAGAAGATATCGAACAAGAGGATGTTAATCAGGAAGAAATAGTTGATGTGATAGGATGTAATAATGAGACATCTCTGACTTATGATATAAACGTCACAATTCCAGATGAGTCCACCTGCATATACGCAGATGTTCTGTTAACAGAGCTCGATAGGATGGCTGTAATGATTGAAAATGGTCCAATTGAAGATTTTTCATGGGAGGATAATCCGGATACTATATTTTCATACAAAATGGAATTATTTGAGAACAGTAACTACTTCTATGAAAGTACTTACATCTCTGCTAACAAATACTTCCAACACGAGGAATCTCGAGAACTCGATGAAAACGGAGTCTTGGCGAATGAAGAATCCTATTACATGATTATGCAGGGTAATGAAATAGAGTATTCAATCAATAATAGCACTCATGATTACACAATAAGAATGAAGCATGCTGATGATTACATGACTGCTCTCGAAAGCATGTTATCCGAAGATGACGATATTGGAATGGGTGATGATAGTTACGATAACGAGGAAACGTCCTGGGAACCATACTATGGAGGATATTGTGAATGGGAGGGCAATCCAGACGATGACTCTGAAGT
>CETL01020951.1_pt1 | contig 10648 bp, 12 predicted proteins | sample 356371 | NCBI WGS metagenome assembly CETL01 (sample SAMEA2622518, study PRJEB7988) | marine metagenome | biome: marine biome (ENVO:00000447); feature: surface water layer (ENVO:00002042); material: "saline water (ENVO:00002010), including plankton (ENVO:xxxxxxxx)" | depth 5 m | reverse complement strand
ATTTCTTTAGCAGATAGACGAGAGTTTAAAGCTGAGGTTATCGGAGTCGATCCTCTATCAGATTTGGCTGTCTTAGAAATAAAAGGTAATAACTTACCAACAGTAGTTGTTGGAGATAGTGATAAATTAAAAGTTGGAGACTGGGTTGTGGCTATTGGCTCACCGTTCAGCTTTGATTTTTCAGTTACAGCAGGAATTGTAAGCGCCAAAGGAAGAAGCATTCAAAATAATAATATTGGAAATTATGTGCCATTTCTCCAAACCGATGTTGCTATAAATCCTGGAAATTCTGGAGGCCCACTATTTAATTTAGATGGAGAAGTTGTCGGAATAAATTCTCAAATATATTCAAGAAGTGGAGGATATCAAGGCTTAGCATTTGCAATACCAATTAATGTAGCAATCGATGTTGCAGATCAAATAATTAATACTGGGGAAGTTTCAAGAGGTTACCTTGGTGTGAGAATGAGTGAAGTAGATAGCGATTTGGCAGACGCACTAGGTATGAAAAAACCATACGGCGCATTAATTAATGATATTGAAGAGGGCGAATCAGCCGATAATGCTGGACTGCTTCCTGGTGATGTCATTATTGAATTTGATGAAAAAGAAATTAAGTTTAGCTCAGACTTACCACATGTCGTTGGACAAATTAAACCTAACACAGAAGCAGCCGCAAAAGTAATTAGGGATGGTGAAGAAATCATGTTAAATTTTGTTCTTGGTCAACTACCTGTTAATAGTGAGCAATTTATTCCTGCAAAAATGCAATCATCTTCAGATCCATTAGGATTGAAAGTTGCTGAAATCGACAGAGATAACCCATCAATGATAAATATGCCAGAAGGCGTTATTGTTTCTAGAGTTAATGCAAATTCTGCTGCATCTGGAAAAGTTAATCGTGGGGATTTAATAACAATGATTCAATTCAAAGGAAATAAATTTAGCATTAATGACGTAGATTCTTTTGATGATGCCCTCAAAAACTTTTCATCTGGCAATAAGATAGCAATTCATTTAATAAGAAATGGTTTAAGGTTAATAACTTCTGTTACATTGAATTAAAAGATATTATTGGTTACTTATTTTTATAGTTTGCTTGTAAAATAGCAGCAAATTATGAAGAACATTAGAAACTTTTCAGTTATTGCCCATATTGATCATGGTAAATCAACTCTATCTGACAGGCTAATTGAGTTTTGTGGAGGTTTGTCGTCAAGAGAAATGGCAGATCAAATCTTAGATTCTATGGATATTGAAAGAGAGCGTGGAATAACTATTAAAGCACAGGCGGTATCTTTAAATTATAAAAAAAATGGTATTGAGTATCTACTTAATTTCATTGATACTCCAGGGCATGTTGATTTTTCCTATGAAGTATCTAGATCATTGTCTGCATGTGAAGGTGCTCTTCTGGTTGTTGACGGTTCCCAGGGCGTAGAAGCTCAAACTCTAGCAAATTGTTACACAGCCGTTGAGGAAGGTTTGGAGGTTCTTCCAGTAATTAATAAAATTGATCTTCCTCAAGCTGAGCCAGAGAGAGTTAAGACTGAAATCGAAGAAATCGTTGGTATTAATGCTCATGATGCTCCATTAGTGAGTGCAAAAACTGGCGAAGGAATTGAAAACCTTCTAGATAAATTAGTAAATAAGATTCCAAGTCCAGTTGGCGACCCTAACTCAAAACTTCAAGCTTTGATCGTTGACTCTTGGTTTGATTCTTACTTAGGAGTAGTGTCATTGATTAGAATTAAAAATGGAACAATAAAAAAAGGTCAGAAATTCAAAATTTTTTCAAATGGTCAATCTCATATCGTTGATGATATCGGTATTTTTTCTCCAAAAAAAATATCTAAAAATAAGTTATCTGCTGGAGAAGTTGGATATTTAGTTGCTGGCATTAAGGATATAAAAGGTGCTCCAGTTGGAGACACATTAATTGATCTAAATGATGAAATAGTGCCCTTACCTGGTTTTAAAAAGGTAAATCCTAAAGTTTTTGCATCATTATTTACATTAAACTCTGATGATTACGAAAAGTTCAGAGATGCATTATCAAAATTAGTTTTAAATGATAGCTCACTTGTTTATGAGCCTGAGGTTTCTGATGCTTTAGGTTTTGGTTTTCGTTGTGGTTTTTTAGGTACTCTTCATATGGAAGTTGTTCGAGAGAGACTTGAAAGAGAATATGATTTAGATTTAATTTCTACAGCTCCTTCAGTAGAATATGAGGTTTTAAAAACTGACGGAGAAGTATTGAAGTGTGATAATCCCTCACAGCTCCCATCTCCTAACGAGATAGATGAAATAAGAGAACCTATAGTAAATGTGACGATTATTTCCCCAAATCAGTATATCGGCAATATTATTACTTTGTGTACTTCAAAAAGAGGTTCGCAGAAGGATTTGAAATATTTTGGAAATCAGGTATCGATCATTTTTGAAATGCCTTTGTCGTCAGTTATCATAGATTTCTTTGATCAAGTAAAATCTTCTACAAAAGGTTTTGCTTCAATAGAATATTCTCTAGTTGGCTTTAAAAAATCAGATCTTACAAAAATAGATGTGCTTATAAATAATAATAAGATTGATGCACTTTCAATGATTGTTCACAAATCATTTTCTTCATCAAAAGCAAGAGAAATAGCAAAAAATTTGCAAAAGTTAATTCCACGACAGATGTTTGATGTGCCTATTCAGGTTGCACTTGGTGCTAAAATTATATCCAGAGAGACCGTTAAAGCTTACAGAAAGAATGTCACTGCAAAGCTTTATGGTGGAGATGTAACTAGAAAAATGAAATTACTTGAAAAACAAAAACAGGGTAAAAAGAAAATGAAACAATTAGGAAAAGTTTCGATACCTCAAGATGCTTTTTTGAACTATTTTAGTTCGGAGCAATAAAATGCTTACTGATCCATTATTTTTTCTGGGGTCTATTGGTATAGCTGTCTGTCTTTATAGTTGGATCAAATTTTCTATCGGAAAAAGTTCTGTAGAACCTTTCGTTGTTAAATATATTTCATCTATTTCACTTTTATCTGGTATAGCTTTACTGTTAAGTATCTTTTATAACTCAGGTGATTTAGGAGTTGTTTTACTTTTTGCTTCTCTAATATCTTTAGTTGTAATGATTGTTGGATTTTTTTTGAAAAATAATGAAATATTGTCAACATCTAGAGGCTATTTCATACCAATATTTATAATCTTTGTTTTAAGAACTTTTCTTTATGAACCATACCAAATTCCATCTGGATCAATGGAACCTCAGTTAAAAAAAGGAGACTTTTTATTAGTGAACAAATTTGCATATGGACTTAAGGTTCAAAGGGTAGGGATGCCAAAATTCTTTAAAAATGATCCTCAATATGGTGATCCAGTTGTAATAATTCCAAAACACAACCCTGTTCCTTACATAAAAAGATTAATTGGATTGCCCGGAGACGTTGTAAGAATAATTAACAAGCAAATCTATATAAATGGAAAACTTCTTGATAAAAAATTTATTAAATCCGAAGAAATAATTTTAAAAAAAAGATACATGCTTACTAATGGATCTATTGAAACTCGAGAGCTTGAGGCTATTGGAGATTTATATTCTGAAAGAATAGGCGATGCAGATTACTTAATTAGAAATACTAGAGGGCAAAATGAACAATATCCTCAAGAATGGACTGTACCTAATGGACATTATTTCGTGATGGGAGATAACAGAGATAACTCTAACGATAGCACTAAAGACGTTGGATTTGTTCCAAGAGAAAATTTCTTTGGGAGGGCAGATTATCTCTGGATGACTTGGGAATGTTGGTTATGTCTTCCATCATTCGAAAAAGCTGGGAAAATTAATTAATGTTATTCAATGATCTTGAAAAAAATCTCAATTATAAATTTAAAGATATCAACCTTTTAAAGCTAGCCCTTACTCATAAAAGTTCTAACAATAAAATCAACAACGAAAGATTGGAGTATTTGGGTGATTCCATTCTTAATACATCTATAACAAAATACCTTTTTTTTAAATTTCCAAATCATGGCGAGGGATTGCTAACAAGAATGAGATCTCATGTAGTGAAAGGTGAGACACTAGTCAATAAGGCACGAGAATTAAACCTTATTCAGTATATTGAAATATCAAAAGGAACAGCAAATCTAGCGGATAATAGAAAATTTTCAATTTTAGAAGGATCTATTGAGTCTATTATAGGAGCAGTGTTTCTTGATAGTGATTTGGAAAATGTGGATAAATTTATTTTAAAGTTATTTTCAATTGAAATATCATTATTAGAAGCTGATAAAGAGTATAGAGATTCTAAAACACAACTCCAAGAGTTACTGCAATCAAAAAAACTAAAACTACCAACTTATTTGACTAATATATCTGGTGATGGTTTTGGTTGTAAACTTGAATTAGCTGAAAGAGTTTTTCAAGCTACAGGAAATTCTAAGAGACAAGCTGAAATCGCAGCTGCGAAAGAAGCCTTAATTTATTTAAAGAAAAATAATGTCTAAAGAATATTGCGGTTACATTTCTTTAATAGGCAAACCCAACGTAGGAAAATCTTCAATATTAAATTCGATCTTGAACAAAAAGATATCTATAACTTCAAGGAAGGCACAGACAACAAGAAATAATATTCTTGGAATAAAAACAGACAGGAACAAACAAATGATTTTTATTGATACTCCAGGAATGCACATAAAGTCGCAAAAAACAATGAATAAAATTTTAAATAGATCTGCTCAAAGCATTATTGATGATTCCGATATAATTCTTTATGTTATTCAAAGGAGAAATTTTGATGACAATGATAAATTGATATTAAAAAAACTTAAAGATTCGGATCAAAAAGTCTTCTGTGTAATAAATAAAACTGATCAAATAGATGATAAGGATAAATTACTGCCTTTCATAGAGATGATTTCATCCAATTACAGATTTGATGAGATTATTTTGATTTCTGCTAAAACAAACTATGGTGTTGATGATCTTTTGTCAATTATCAAAAAAAATATTCCAGAAAATCCACACATATACACAGATAATTTAGATTACAAAAAAGATAACAAAAGCTTTATTTACTCTGAATTAATTAGAGAGAAAATCATTAGGAAGCTTGGAGATGAGCTCCCACATGATACTTTTGTTGAAGTTGATAAAATTGATGATGAAAATGAGATTACTAGAGTTTATGCAACTATATATGTAAATAGAAAATCGCAAAAACAAATTGTGGTTGGTTCTGATGGAAGAATACTTAAAAAAATTGGAAAGCAGGCTAGACTAGAAATTGAAAAACAAATTAATAAAAAGGTTTTTCTCAAAACCTGGGTAAAAGTTAAAAAGAATTGGAATACTAACTCAGGCTTTATTCAAAGTCTTGGAGTAGGAAGTAATTATGAGTCAAATTAATAATGATGAGTGTTTCCTTTTGCACCAAAGACCATATGGCGAGACAAGTATAATCGCTGACGTTTTTACTAAAAAAAATGGGAAGATATCACTTATTGCAAAAGGAGCCAAAAAACCAAGGTCAAAATTTTTTGGATACTTAGTACCATTTCATAAATTAAGTATTACTTATTCAGGAAGGTCTGATCTTAAGACACTAACAAACATTGATAGAGATCTTACAAACAACTCAAATACTTTTTCTAAAGTTAGCTATAGTTTGCTATACATTAATGAGCTTCTTATCAAACTTTTACCAAAAGATGCAAAACAAGAAGAATTATTTATTCTTTATAACAAATTTCTCAAAGATGTTAATAAAAATAATAATCTTGAGATATCTCTGAGAAGTTTTGAATTAGATTTACTTGATATGCTTGGATATGGTTTTGATTATGATTATGAAATTGATACTAACGAGCCTATTAGAGAAGAAATATCTTATGCATTTATTTCTGGAAGAGGTTTTAGGAAATCAAAAAATTCTAATTTTACCGGTAAAGATATAATTAATGTTAAAAATCGCAAACTCGGTCACGTACCTTTAATGCATTTAAAAGAGATTACAAAAAATGCAATAAGCACATGCCTTGAGGGAAGAGATCTTGCTAGTCGTAAAATCTTTAAGTCTATAAAACAATGATATTTGGAATTGGTACAGACATAGTCGAAATTGATAGGATTAAAAGTCTGGCTTCTTTAAATAAATTCGCAATAAAAATATTGAGTCAAAAAGAGCTGAAATTTTTTGACTCTCTTGGTAGTGAAAAAAAGATAACGTATATTTCAAAGCAATTTGCAGGCAAAGAAGCTGTTTCAAAAGCGATAGGAAAAGGCATCACCAAAGAGACTCAACTTAAAAATATTGAAATACTGAGAGATAAGAATGGAGCGCCAATTTTTAATCCAACAAATAATTTAGAGAAAATTTTTAGAAACTTGGGTATAACCAAAACACATGTTAGTCTTTCAGATGAGAAAAATTATGCTATTGCTATTGCAATATTAGAAAAGTGAATAACATTATTTTATTAGGTCCACCAGGAGCTGGGAAGGGTACTCAAGCAGATTTAATTTGCGATGTATGTGATATTCCTAAAATAAGTACCGGAGATATGTTAAGAGAGGCGGTTGCTTCTAGAAGTGAACTTGGAATTAAAGTCTCAAAAATACTAGATTCCGGTGGTTTAGTTTCAGATGATATTATTGGATCTTTAATTCATGACAGGCTATTGAAGCCAGATTGTAAAAATGGCTCTTTGTTTGATGGTGTCCCAAGAACAATTGGTCAGGCGGAGCAGCTTGCTGAGATGAAAATAAATTTTACACATGTAATTGAGATATTTGTTGAGGATGAAATTATAGTTAATAGAATGTCTGGAAGAAGAGTTCATCCTGCTTCTGGAAGAAATTATCATGTTGATTATAATCCCCCCAAAAAAAATGGACTGGATGATGAAACTGGAGAGCCTTTAGTCCAACGTGAAGATGATAAACCAGAAACGGTTTTAAAAAGATTAAGTTTATATCATGAACAAACAAAACCTTTGACTAATTTTTACAGAGGTCAAAGCAATGCTGGGCATTTAAAATTTATTAAAGTGGATGGTTCTAATTCTGTAGATTCAGTTTTCAAAGAAATATCATCTCAAATATAAAAATGAAAATTTTAGCTATCAAAAGTTCTGGTGATAGAACGTCCATAAGTGTAATGCTTAATGACGAAATTAATTCTTTCTCTATGGATCATGATCGAAAAGACAGGCCCAACTGGGCAATGCTTCTTGAGAATATTGGCCATAATACAATCTTTAATTTAGATGAAATTGATCTATTCGCATTTGCAAATAATCAAAATTCATATACAGCCACAAGAATTGTTTCTTCATACCTTAAAGGTATTTCCTCTGCACTGAAAAAACCATTAATTTCAATTGAAGATGGAGATAATGGTGAGCTAGAAATAGACGAAATCGTAATAATAGCGAAAGACAAATTTTTATCTAATGAAGATAGAGATAATGCATTCAAACCTAAGAATATAAACCCTTCATATAATGAAGATATTAAATTTAAAAAATTAGATGAGTGATATTTTACTCAGCTTTATTCTGGGAGTACTTCAAGGGCTTACAGAATTTCTACCAATATCAAGTTCAGCACATTTGTTATTACCAACACTATTATTTGGATCCAATGACTTGGGATTGTATTTTGATATTTCAGTCCACGTAGGGACATTAGTAGCAGTAATTTATTATTTTAGAGATGAAATAAATCATATCATTAAATCTTTTTTGACCACAAATAATTTTTTTGAAAGCAAAAATTTAGCATTTCATTTAATTACTGCAACTTTTCCTATAGTGTTCTTTGGTTTTATTTTTAAAGATTTTATTAGCCAAAGGATTTTCGATATTGATGATATTGCAATATCAAACTTAATATTCGCGTCAATTTTGTTTTTTGCTTTCTTAATTAATAAAGGTAACAAAGCGATTGTAAATATAACTTTCTTGAGTGCTATCTTTATCGGACTTTTTCAATGTTTTGCTCTAATACCTGGCGTTTCCAGATCTGGAGCAGCAATTACAGCAGGTCTGATTATTGGATTGAGCCTAAGAGATGCTTCTAAATTTGCTTTTTTATTAGCCATACCAACTATTCTTGGAGCATTAATATTGCTTATAATTGAATTAAACAATACAACATTAAGTTTTAATTTACTTAATTTAAGTATTGGTTTCTTTTCCTCAATGATCTTTGCTTTTTTTACAATAAAGTTTTTTCTTAAATTTGTTGAAAAAATAGGAATGGTACCTTTCGTAGTATATAGAGTCTTGCTCGGTATATTTTTATTAATGATTTAAATGCAAATTTGTTTAAAAAATAATGTTTCTAAGGAATTTTATAAAAGTATTGCAAACTTTTCTAAATTAGAAAAAGTTTTTGATGAACCAACTGCAAATCATTACTTTATATATGATTCAAATGGATTATCTTTTGTTAAAAATTCTTCTAATCCAAATGAGATTTTGAATATTGATTTTTTAAAAGGTTCTCTTGGCTGGAGAATTAAAAGAGCAAATCATGAAAGAATTTTAAAAAAAGCTTTAGGCAAAAGTAGCAAACAGCTTTTAATATTTGACTCAACAGCAGGTCTCTTGACTGATTCTATGATTTTTTTATCTTTAGGTCATAAAGTTGTTGCTGTTGAACAAAGTAAAATACTTTTTTCTCTTGTAAAAGATGGCTTATCAAGGGCAGAACACAAAATTCCTGAAATTAAAAATTTACTATATTTAAATGATAATTCACTTGAGGTTTACAAAAATATGTCTAATGACTTTGATATTATATATTTAGATCCTATGTTCCCAGTATCAAAGAAAAATATTAAAAAATCCGGCAAAATAGAAACTATAAAAAAGATATTAGAATTAGAAAATTTTGAAGACAATAGTGATAGCTTAATAAAAAATTTCCTTAGTCTCTCTTACAAGAAAATTATATTAAAAAGGCCTTTAAAACACGGAAAAAACTATAGTAATATAAATTATCAGGTATTTGGTAAAACAACTAGATTTGATATTTATTTATGATAGAAATCAGAGAAGATTCAATAAACTTAAATGATGGTAAAACTAATTTAAATCTTCCATTCTTGTGGTTAAGGGATAATTGTCAGTGTGATGAGTGTAGGATCAAAGAGACACAAGAAAAGCAATTTTTATTACATTCTGTTCCTGTTGATATAAAACCAAAAGAAGTTGAGGAAATTGATAATAATATAAAAATTATTTGGCCAGATGATCACGAAACAATCATTCCAATTCATTTAATTAAAGATACATTTTTACCTAGATATCCTAATTACGATGAATGGCCTTATGGATACAAACCTACAAAATATAAGTGGGAAGATTTTCTTGATCATAAATATGTTGCTCTAACAGCTCTAAAAGATTTAGTAGCATATGGGGCGATTATTCTCAATAAAGCACCTCATGAACCTTATTCATTAGAATTACTTTCAAAAAGACTCGGTCCAATTAATGAAGTTCTTTTTGAAAGAATTCATAATGTATCTGTTACAGGCCATGTATACAATGTTGCGCATACTTCAAAGGGATTGCCACCTCATAACGATTTTGCAAGTTATAAATCTCAACCAAGTATTCAGGTTTTACATATGTTAGAAAATGAATGCGATGGAGGAGAGTCAATAATTATAGATGGATGGCAAGTTATAAAAGATTTAAAAGAGGAAATTCCTGAGTATTTTTCAATTCTTAAAAAATTTAATGTGCCTTTTAGAGAATTTGATGATAAAAATGAAACTTATGCTGAGGCTCCACTTATTAATTGTGCAAGCGATGGCACGATTGAAAGTTTTAGATTCTCAAATCAATTAATGCAAATGATAGATCCTAGAAAAAAGGACATTAAAAATTTTTACATGGCCTATCATGAATTATCATTACGAGTTCATGACAAAAAATATCATTCAACTTTCAGACTAAATGGAGGCGAAGCTTTAGTAGTTGCCAGCTTGAGAGTATTACATGGACGCAAGCCATTCGTTCCCAATGGCAAAAGACACCTTCAAGATGCTTACTTTACATTTGATAATGCAGCCAACAATATTGTTTTATTATCCAATTAAGTGAGATTAACTGAATCAGACATATCAAGAATTATTGAGATGGCATGGGAGGACAGAACACCTTTTGATGCAATAAAATCTCAATTCAATCTTACACATGATGAAGTTGTTGAAGTAATGAGAAAAAATTTAAAACGATCAAGTTTTAAGACATGGAGGGAAAGAATGCGTGGTAAAAAAACAAAGCATGCTTCACTGCGAACATTTAAAGTCGGAAGACATCAATCATATGACCAATCAAAACATAGAAAAAGATAAAATAAAATTTGAAAATTTATATAAATCTTTTTTTTCGGATTTAAAAAATACCTCTATTGAGATAAATACAGATAAGATTTCAATTGTTGAAATATCAGATACAAATACAGATCCTGCATCAGTAGAGCTCGAGTTTAAAGATGATCAATTTTTAGTCTATTTTTGGGACGGATATTCTCTTGCTGAAATCTTTGAAACAGAGAATTATAAAGAGGCACTTACAATATATAAAAAATTTGCAAAAAAATTAGCTAAAAATTTAAGACGATATT
>CETL01012760.1_pt1 | contig 10666 bp, 10 predicted proteins | sample 356371 | NCBI WGS metagenome assembly CETL01 (sample SAMEA2622518, study PRJEB7988) | marine metagenome | biome: marine biome (ENVO:00000447); feature: surface water layer (ENVO:00002042); material: "saline water (ENVO:00002010), including plankton (ENVO:xxxxxxxx)" | depth 5 m | reverse complement strand
ACTAGCCAGCCACCCCACTTGGAGTGATATAGATGAAATACAAATCCCTTGTTTTATGCATAGTACTAGCGCTATCGATGCTGCCAGCAACCATTGCTGATGAAGAATCGCCTCAAGAGATGTTTACCTTATCCGGTAATGTCTTCGATCAAGAAGGCAATCCTGCTGGGATGACTTCTATGAAGATTGAATCTAGAGAATCTGTCTGGTCTTCTGGTGGAGCTTATACCTTGACTGATATTCCAGAAGGAGAATATTCTGTTAGAGCCTATTTCCTAGAAAACGGCCACACAGTAGTCTACCGGCAAATCTACATTGATTCAGATACAACACTTGACTGGCATGTGGGCAAGAATTGGATGACAAGTAAAGTTCACGATTCATCAGGAAACATAGTTGATAATCCAGTGCTAACTAATGTTAAGTTAGTAGAAACAGATGAGTCAGTATCGCTCGAGAATGGCAGATCTACTATCGGACCCTATGCTATCGGTGATTATTACACAATGAGAGCATACTATGGCGATATAGACCATTCTACTCAATACATACACTTCAAGTTACAATCAGGATCTATGGATAATAAACTTGCAAATGACTTCGAATTCCACCATGGAAAGAATAGTTTGTATGGATTCCTAAAAGATAGCAGTGGCTCTGCTATGGAGGAGGTAACAGTTAGCGATGGCCTGCAATCAGTAACCACCAATAATGATGGATTCTATTTGCTTCAAAACTTGCAAGTTGGTTCACAAACATCCCTTACCTTTACTCACGGAAGTAGCGAAGTTGCTCCTCAGATAAACCACACAATTACTACTGGAGAATCTTGGCTAAATCAAACAGCAACTTCAGAGGTAAATATGCCAGGTAACGCATCTTTCATTACACAAGTGCAAGTAATTCCAATAGATGAACCGTTCATGATAAGGTGGCAAGGCGGAGCGTATACTGAAGGATATTCACTCTTCATGGATGGTGATCAGGTTCTCGACAATTGGCCGGCTCCGGAATACCAATTTACACCAACGCAGACAGGTAATTATGAATTCTCTTTGGTAGCTGAAAACGTTAATGGTTCTACAAGCACTTTCCAAACCCTTGTTTTAATCGTTCTACCTGAGCAATCAGATAGCGATTTGTGGGCGGTGGGTATGGAGTGGAAATACTCTATCGACTATTACCCCAGTGCTACCACAAGAGAAGTTACAATGACTGTTGTGGGCAAGGAACCTATTGAAGACTCCTTTGGACAATCGCAAGAAACGTTCCTAGTTCGAATGAACGGACCTCATTATGAAGATGAAGAAAAATCGTATCGATGGGTTGACAGTGATAATTTGCTATATGTCCACACCTATTGGGTAGATGACCCCGATTCTTCATCCTATTTTACAGAAGGAACGCTGGGATGGAACTTTACCGATAGTGATGGTAATCAGGCAGACCTTTTATCTTCAAATGAAGATCTAAACATGCACTTCAACCGGACCAATGTTATCGGTGTTCCAGGACATCCTAATGGGTATGATGACACAAGCAATATTGTTACAATGACTCGTGATGTAGAGCTAACAACTGCTGCTGGGACATTCATGACAACTTACATCTGCATAACAGATATTGACGATGGTGTGAAGTCGTGGGAGTTGTGGTATAATGACACTGTGAGAAACTGGGTAAAGAAGATTGATAGATTGCCGGGTTCACACTCCGATTACTTTGTATCGGAGTTAGTATCATTCGATGTCCCGATTACACCGCAATTCAAGACAGAGTCTTCGAATTTCAATGTAAAAGATTTCCAATTGGAATGGGCTCCTTTCCAGGGTGCAATATCATATGAGTTATTTGAAAACGGCGAACTTATCTATTCCGGTGATTCAACCACAATCACCTTTGAAGACAAGTTGGACGGTAGTTATGATTACCAACTAAAGGCAATTATGTCGGAGAATTACAAGATTACCAGCGAAGTGAAATCGATCAACGTTGAATACGTTGTCCCACCAGTAGTTGTTAGTTTAGCATCTCCTGATAGCATTCAAACAGAAACCACAAATCTACTACTCGATTCAGGGAGCTCGGTAATTGTATCTTGGAATCATATTGAATCTCCTGCATATTACTCACTTGTAGTCCAAAACGGATTTATCTCACAAGAGATATACAATGGGACTTCAAACACAGTTACAATTGACAATCTAGAAGAGGGATTGAACCGTCTTAGGATAGTTTCTGTTGATACAGATGGAAAAGTATCAGAACCTTCTGATTCCGTGTTTGTAACTCTGGAAGCCGGAGAAAGTGTGGATGATGATTCTTCGTCATCCAACTTACCAGTTCTAACAATCGGTGTTGCTGTTTTCTTTGCCTTTATCTTACTCATACCAATTCTTAGAAGGACGTGATTAAATCAACCAAAGAACGATTATTTCAGTTTTCCAAGTATTACTACTGGTGGTTTGCGCAGTTGGTGTTTGGCAATATACAGTATCTGAATCAAGTGAAGATAAAGTTGAGTCGGGAGCAATCGAGGTTATCGACTCAAACAATGTGAAGCATACTTTTTCAGATCATCCAACCCGTGTAGCGATAACCAACACCTATTCAGCAACTGTAATGCGTATGCTTGATATTGACCCAAGTGTGATGGTTGGTGTGTCTGGTGATTTTTACGATGAGACTCTTTGGCCTGAATTGTCAAAAGTCGATCAGGTCCAATATTCCGCTCACTCTGAGATAGATTTCGAGGCTCTACTGGACACAAGGCCTGAAATTTACATCGTATTTGCAACCAATGGTATGGTTGATACTGGCTCTATCAGAGCGAAACTAGAACCTGTTGGAATTCGAGTTGTAGCCTTGGATTTCTACAAATATGATTCACTAAGATACGAAATAGAAGTTCTAGCAACAATGTTTGGAAAAGAAGCAGAAATGAATGCACTGTTTGATGAATTTGACGAAATTGAATCAATGGTCTCATCAAAATTTGTAAATTTTAACAACTCACAGAGACGGACTATTGTCATGGAACACCATGCCTCTTTGACCAGAGATCCAGTTGTATTGACTGGCACTTCCCAGTGGACCGATGTAATCTATCGAGCAGGTGGAATCAATGTGTTTGAAGATTTGCCAGGTCATACCACCCATGTCGATATGGAAGCAATTATTGACAAGGATCCAGATGTAATCATGTTCGATGGCATAACCTTCGATTTAGGTTACAATAGCTATGATGAGGAGGGTAATACCTGTAAAACTCACATGGAACATATTGTAGACAGACCCGGTTTTGACAGCATGCAGGCAGTCATAAACGACAATATGCTTGTAATGTCGGGAGAATTTGCAGGACCGATGATGATACATGGTATGCCTACACTTGCAAAGTATCTACATCCAGAACTATTTGTTGACGTTGATGCAGAGTCATATCTCGATGAATACTTCACAAAATACCACGGTGTTGAGAGAATAGGAAAATTTGTTTGTGACTATGCCTTGGAGTGATGTCATGGACGCTCTCTCGCACAAGCACATCGAGAGAGGTTCATTGCAAATAACCATTATTTTGGTTGCGACATTTGCTACTATTCTATTCGCCTTTTTGGCCATTGGAATAGGATCATCAGAAAAGTTGGGATTTGTAACTACTGGGAAAATAATCTTAGGTCTCGAGGAGGGTTCTGATACTGATTCAGATATTATCTGGAAATTAAGATTCCCACGAATACTAATGGGTATAGTAGCTGGTGTAGCTCTTGCAGTAGCAGGAGCATTGATGCAAGGCTGTTTAGGCAACCCCCTGGTGTCGCCATTAACATTGGGCGTTGCATCTGGAGCATCATTAGGGGCGTCCCTTGCGATTATCGCTGGTGTTTCGGTCATTGCTGTTCCAGAGTTCGCAATTGTTGCTAATGCATTTCTGTTCTCTTTGATAGTCGTTGGTATCATAATACAATTAGGAAAATATCGCTCGGTTTCAGCCGAATCGTATATCCTTGTGGGAATAGCAATTACTTTCATCTGCGGTGCTGTTGTTTCAACTCTTACGTATTTCGCCAGTGATGCTGAGCTCTCACAACTAACTCATTGGTCGTTTGGCAGTCTTTCAAGAACAAATCTTTTCACAACAAGTCTGATTACAATAGCAATAGTAATTCTACTACCAACAGCGATGGTTTGGGCTTGGGATCTTAACGCTTTATCGGTCGGAGGGGATGAATTTGCTATTACTACTGGTGTAGATCCTGTATCAATTCGAAGAAACATACTCATTCTTACAGCATTTATGACATCTCTAATAATTGCCTTTACTGGAATGATTGGTTTTGTCGGACTAGCCGCTCCCCACATGGCTAGAATAGTTGTTGGTAATGATTTCAGAAAACTTATTCCTTGTTCAGGTGTGTTTGGCGCATTTTTGATGCTGTTTGCAGATACCGTCGGTAGAACATTATTCGCACCGATTGTAATCCCGGTAGGGGTTATGCTCTCAGTTATTGGAGGTCCCTTTTTCATGTATCTTCTATTAGCAAGACGAGGTAATTAAAATGACTGATTTTCTCAAAGTAAGTTCCCTTAACTTCTCTTGGGGAGATAACCATGTATTGAAAGATGTAGAGTTTTCAATGCAGCGAAATGAAATTGTTGCAATACTAGGTGTAAATGGTGCTGGCAAATCGACATTAATCAAGTGCCTTAACAAGATACTTACACCTCAAAGTGGTTCTATCCAATTTGGGGGGACAGACATATCTGAGTTTGACCTTGTTGCACTATCAAAATTAATGTCATATGTGCCTCAAACAGTAAGGAGTAGTTTTGCAATGGATGTATTTGATGTTGCATTGATCGGAAGAAGGCCCCATATTCGTTGGCGTATAGGACAGAGAGATCGTGACTATGTAAGTCACACACTTCGTTATCTCGGTTTAGAAGATTTTGCGTTTAGACGCTTTAATCAACTTTCGGGAGGAGAAAGGCAAAGAGTGATTATAGCAAAGGCTATAGTTCAAAATCCAGAACTCTACTTATTTGACGAGCCAACAAGCGATTTGGATTTAAAAAATCAGGTAAGCATCATGAAACGTATTAGACACTTAGTTTCTCCAGAAATGGGTAAAAAATCAGCGCTTATCGCAATACACGATATCAACTTAGCAGCAAGGTTTGCGGATAAGATTCTACTATTTGATAAGGGGAAAGTAAAATCATTTGGTAAACCGAGTGAGGTTCTGACCGAGGATAGTATTTCTGAGGTTTTTGGTGTGAGTTGTGTGATAATCCCACGAGAGGAAGACTCGTCGAAAATTCACATTATTATCAATAACGAAATTGTTGATAGTGAATATCAAATACCTGAAATAGATATTATAAAAAATTCAGGCTTGAATGGAAATAACGGAAACAAGGAGGAGTAATTGTGAGCAAAGAAAATTCAGATAATATACCAAGACATGGAGTGCCAAAAGGTCAAAGAGCTCGGCAGCAAGAATTGCTATACGATCCTGATGTTGCTAAACCAAGTCATGCAGAATATTCGATGACAATGGCTTGCAAGCAAAGTACTGCAACGCTATGCACACTTTCACAAAGAAAAGATGATTATCCATATGGATCCTTTGTCACGTATGTAATCTTCAAGGGCAACCCGATTTTTTGTATTAGTAAATTAGCAGAACACACGAAAAACCTGGAGAGGTCTCCAAAATCCTCCTTACTGATTGCAGAAGGAGGAGAAGGCAACCCTCTCGCCTTAGGTCGAGTAACCCTTGTAGGAGATTGCACCAAATTACCCGATGAAGAATTTGATAGCGCAAAAGAGGCTTTCTTAGAAAGACACCCAAGTGCATCATTTTACGTTGATTTTGAGGACTTTTCATTTTACAGGTTAGAAGTAGAATCCATTCGCTATATCGGTGGATTTGGTAGAATGTCCTGGGTGGGAACAAACGATTGGTATGATGCAGAACCCGACCCACTAGATTCATCAGCTGATGATATAATTGAACACATGAATGATGACCACAGGGATGCGATGATTCTATTTTGTCAAAAGATGAGTAAGGCCACAGATACAACCGATGCTGTCATGGTTTCAATAGACAAATACGGCTTTGAAATGTCGGCGACAACAGAAGACGGTCCTAGACCAATCAGGCTCGCATTCAAAAAGCACGCTTACACTTCTGATGATGCTCGTAAGGAATTAGTCTCGATGGTCAGAGATGCCAGGAAACTTGATTGATTAACACTCAAAAGGGAGGGAATCGAATTGCAGGATGATTTGATTCTAACCACAGAGAACCTAAGCGTAGGATACGATGAGGTTTTGATAAGCGGTATAACTCTAAAAGTACTCAAGGGGGAAGTTATAGCGATTGTTGGCCCCTCAGGAATAGGAAAGACCACGTTACTCAGAACAATAGCAAAACTAGTCAAACCTTTATCCGGTAGCATTTATACCGAAATTCCCAAGCGTGGAGGTCTAGGGTATATTCCTCAAATGTTAGGTTTGGTTAGACATGCAAGTGTCTATCATAATGTAGACCTAGGTGCAAGAGCCGGGACTAGGATTTTTACTGGCGAAACTTCTTGGTTCGCAAGGAGGAACGATAGAACCCTTTCAGCGATAGAAAGAATGGGCTTAACAGAAAAAGTCAACGAGCCAGTTCGTAGATTATCAGGTGGGCAACAAAGAAGAGTAGCCACAGCAAGAACATTAGCCCAAAAGCCTAGATTAATACTGGCGGATGAATTTTTGAGTGAATTAGATGAAGGGAACATTAGCATTGTATTAGAAGCAGTAAAAGAATACATGGCTAATAATTCATCAGCAATGATTATTGTTGAGCACAACATAAAACGGGCAGCAGAAATTTCAGACAGAATGCTTCAGATAAAAGATAGAAAGTTAGTTCCTGCCTCGCTACAAGATTTTGACTTGGAGGCTGAATTATGAATCGTGCCCTAAGGAGAATTCTATTACTTATTACCATCTTAGGGATTCTTTGTTATTTTGTTCTAAATGATTTAATCCAGGGAGACTGGCAAGTTTTAGATGATGGCTGGAGTAATCTAGGGACATTTTGGACCGAATCTCTCTGGCCGCCTGAATGGAGTATGCTTGAAGCTAGAACATATCCAGAGTGTACAGCAAGCATAGGTTTCTTCTGTTCAAAAGCATATATTGGAATGCTCGAGACTATCAAGATGGCATTTGTAGCCACGATTCTCGGGTTTGTAATTGCAATAGTCCTATCCCCTTTCGCTGCAAAAAACCTTACATCGGTCTGGGTTTACATTCCAATGAGAATCTTGTTAGCTGCAACAAGAAGCCTTCCGAGCATAATATGGGCTATTTTATTCGTTGTAGTTGTCGGTTTGGGACCTTTAGCCGGCGTTTTAGCGATGACATTCTATACCGTAGGCTACCTAGGAAAACTGCAATATGAAGAGATGGAAGGGGTGCAAAATAGCCCTCTAGAAGCAGCAAGAGCAATGGGATTATCTCATCCGGAAATAGTTACGAATGTTGTAATCCCAGAGTCTAGTAACAATTTGATTAGTCAATTATTGTTTATGTTTGAATATAATGTCAGACATGGAACAGTATTAGGTCTGGTGGGAGCGGGAGGAATTGGATACTACCTCAGTTATTACATGGGGTTTTTACTTTACAGACACGTCATGGCTTTCTTGATTGTCATATTTGTTGTGGTGATAATCATTGACTTGCTGTCTATGTATATTCGATCTTTCGTAACAGAAGATGGAGACGTAAAGAGGCCTACATGGGCAACAATATTTCTATCGCCTAACAAGGCAAAAGAGGTTCACCACGGCAAAAATCTAGATGACTAAATCTCGTTCAATTGGTATACTTGACCTGTCCAGCTAAACACGAGTAATTCGTTGTTTATACCTTTACCAAAGCCTACAATCATAGTTCCAAGTGAGCCTATCTCCTGCGATGTCCAGTTTCCATCAACTCCAGTGGCTTTCCATACCATGCCACTACAAAAGTCTCCGTAGATGTATCCGTCCTGTAGAGCCTCAGGTCCCCAATCCATCCAAAAGCCTCCAATTATTGAGCAGTGGAAATCGTGAGAATATTCAATGACAGGATCTGTAAATTCAATGTTAGGTGCCGATGTATTTTCATAGCATTCATCTGCACTTAGGTCGTGAAATCCTTCTCTCTCAGACCATCCAAAGTTGGATGATTGTAGTAATGGTACCATGTTAACTTCTTCATAACACAATTGACCTACGTCGGCAATCCAAAGATTACCATTTGGATCGACATCAATTCTGTATGGATTTCTCAGGCCATAGTGTAGTGTTTCGCTGTTGTCGCTTGAGTCATTTTCTGGTGGTATGATTTCTCCGTCAACATAATGAATCAGTTGAATTGTTCCTAACTTTGTAGACCTATTTTGACCATTCTCATATGGATCAAAACTTCCTCCACCATCCCCGAGGCTCCAAATATATTGATTGTTGCCAACCGAAAGAACATTTCCTCCGTTGTGGTTACGGCTTTCTTTTTCCACTTCTATTAAGACTTCTAGAGAATCCATGTCGAGTTTGTCATCAACAATTTTAGCATGGGCTAAGACAACGTTAGAGTCTTTAGCGCTCGCACATGTGTTGTTTTCTGTGTAAACTAGCATAATTCTGCCATTGAGTGCATATTCTTCTGTAAATGTCATTCCCAAGAGCCCTTGTTCATTGTGACATCTAGAAACTATACTACTCAAATCTCCAACTATTGATGACGTGGAATTATTGAGATGGTTCACACTAGAGTCACCGGAAAACTTGGATATTACTCCATCAAGCGTCAATACCCAGATTGAGTCGTCAACCGGGTTGTCGATGGTTAGTATTGGAGTAGATTCAAAGAAACCATATGGTTCACAAATCAGGCCCGAAGTGTTGTTAATCGCACAACCATAGTCGGCTTTTTCTGGCCATTGCCATCCAGGCTCAACATCATCATCGTCATCTGATCCAAAACACCCAGCTAGCGCAGATGTACACACAACTAGAGATAACAACAAAGCGGTTAGTAAGCGCTTTCTAGTCGTACTTCTGGTTGAAATAAGCTTCAATTCCGGGAACATCCTCTATCAAACTTCCATAATTACCTAAATGGTCTTCAGTATTGATGATGGTTATACCTGGTGTACTCATAACATCTTGTAATTCATCATCGCCATTGTTTGTCATGGTTGTGAAGGCCTCTTGAATTGCAGCAACCATCGCTTCATCCATGTAAGTTGGGTTATACATGATTGGATGGCTCGGTGCCTTACCAAAACCTTGGCCATCTTCAACTCCAGTGTAACCTATACCATGGAAGTCTTCTGTAGAGGTGAATTCACCCTCGAAGCACCATGATTCTGGGTCATCACCACAATAATCTGGAACGGTTGGATCCTTTGCAAATGAAATGAAATCTTTTCCTCCTTCAGCTAAGCACCTTAGAGATCCTATGTATTTGTAATACTTAGTGCCACTGTCTGGAATACTGGAGTCCTCAGAGAAATAGTTCTTTACTGTGTTTGTAAGTGATTCAATGTCATCAGGGTCGCCAACTACTTCGATGTATCCTGAATCAATCATGAATCCCATCGGCAGGAGCATACCTGAACTTCCCAGTGCTGATGTGTGACATGATGTTTTGCCTTCCATCAGCGCATATGGGTCGGTTTGAGGGTCATCGTCCAAATCGGCTAGCGCCATGTCAGAATCTTTGTGGACCCAAGCAATAGCTTTGTAGAATGGTCGACCATCTTGCTTCTGTTCAGCGCCTAGTACCTCAAGGCCGTGGGTTTGCCAGCTCAACCAAGCAGCACCTCCATCTAGGAATCCAATGTCGGCTTTGCCAAACCTTAGAGCTTCAATTGTAGCGCCAGGGCCGGACACTGGGTAAATCTCTACATCCATGTCCAATAACTCAGCAAGTCTATCTGCGAGTTTCTGTGGGTTTTCTTCAGTGTTCTTGTATTCTTCTTTTGTCTCAAAGGCTATTGTCAGACAGTTATCTGGGTCATCACATTTCTCAAATGTAACAGCGTCATCGGAAAACAAACATCCGGGCATTGTAGCGGTTATAAAGAAAAACATAATCAAAAACGCCTTGCTAAATTTACTTGACATAACATCACTCTTAGGGAGCCCTAAAATCGATTGTTTTTATATTTTAGTACTACCTAAAAAAACAATCAAAGGAATGTAACAAATCCTTGAAAAAAAACTTAATTTTTTTATCGAATTTACGACTTTTTAACATCACTCAGCAGCGATGTGAACGTTTCCGTTCTCATAATAAATTTGAATTCGGTTGGGCATTTTTTTACTAAGTGAAGCAACTCCTTCGTAGATTTCACTCTCTTTGCATTTAAAAGAACGGGCTGCTGATCTTGTTGACCATGCTACATTCTCAAAATCAGATTGCTTTATCCATTCAAATAAACGTAATTCAAAGGTTGTTAACTCAGCCATGCTACCCCCACCATGTTTTAGCAAATCAATTCTACTATCAGGAAAGTGCTACCATTCTACGGCAACACTCCTCTGAATCTATATATCCATCAAGCAGTGTGTTTAGGGCTTCAACAAAAGGTACTTCTATCTCCATATCAAC
>CETL01031091.1_pt1 | contig 10704 bp, 13 predicted proteins | sample 356371 | NCBI WGS metagenome assembly CETL01 (sample SAMEA2622518, study PRJEB7988) | marine metagenome | biome: marine biome (ENVO:00000447); feature: surface water layer (ENVO:00002042); material: "saline water (ENVO:00002010), including plankton (ENVO:xxxxxxxx)" | depth 5 m | reverse complement strand
AACCCTGCCGCAATATCCCAATAATGGAGTTCTCGTTGCCAATAACCATCAAATCTTCCACAAGCAACCATCGCGAGGTCTAAAGCAGCACTTCCAAACTTACGAAGAGGCACATCAACAATTTTTGAAATTAACAAAAATTCACTTAAAATTTTATCTCTTATTTTACTTGTGCTTCTTGGTCCTCCGGTACCTATTATACTACTTTTTAAACTTTTTTTTTTAGATACCCTTATTCTTGAATTATTTAAAAATGCACCACTACCACTTTCAGCGAAGAAGAGCTCATTTTTTATGGGGTCATAAATCAAACCGCTTTTAATTTTACTGTCTTCTTCATAACCAATTGAAATAGCAAACTGAGGAATACCATTTAAAAAATTACTTGTCCCATCTATTGGATCAATGATCCATCTATTTGATTTATTTTTTTCATTTATTTTCCCAGTTTCTTCACTCAAAATACCAAAATTTGGATAAGCCTTAAGCAATTCATCAATTAAAATTTTTTCAGTTCTTTTATCAGCAGATGAAACAAAATCACCAGGACCTTTAGATGAAACTTGAAGTTTTTCTATTTCTCCAAAATCCCTTATAAGTGACTTAGAAGCTTTCATACAAGCTTTATGCATTATATTTAATTTTGGTGAATTTATTCTCATTCGGTTAACCTTTTTTTACATACTCTAAATTTCTGCTGTCGATAATTACTTTATCCCCATTTTCAATAAATGGCGGAACAGTAACGGTTAAACCATTGTCAAGTCTTGCAGGTTTATATGACGATGCTGCCGTTTGTCCTTTAACTACAGCATCAGTTGTTTCAACCACACATAAAATATTTTTTGGAAGCTCAATTGATAATGGTCTTTCATCTAATAAAGAAATTGCTACTTCTAAGTTTTCTTTTAAAAGCTTAATCTTCTCTCCTATCAATTCATTTTTCATAGATATTTGCTCAAATGATATATTATCCATAAAATAAGAGTTTTGGTCATCAGAATATAAAAAATTAAAATTTTTTTCATCAACTTCAGCTTTCTCAATACTTTCATTTGAACGAAATCTCTCATTTAACTTAGTTCCCCTAATAACACTTTTTAATTCAACTTGATTAAAAGCACCACCTTTTCCAGGCTTAACATGCTGTGTTTTTAAAACATTCCATATGTCATTTTTATGCTCAATGATCATCCCGGGCTTTATTTCATTTGCACTAATTTTCATTTGAATTTTTTTATAGCTACCTCCGGTTTTAATTTTGGGTTATCCCAAATAAAACTTGATATTGCAATATATTTAGCTCCTGATTTTATGAATTTTTTATAATTTGAATTAGTTATTCCACCAATTACGACTATAGGTTTTTTTACTAATTTATTTGCATTTTTAATGATACGAATGTTAGCTTTTTTTGCCTCTGGTTTTAATTTTGATTTAAAAAAAGATCCAAATGCCAGATAATCAACTTTATTTTTTTTAGCCTTTTCGGCTAACTTGATAGAATTATGACAAGTGACCCCTAAAATTTTTTTTCTCAATTTTTTTTTTGCATCTTTAATTGAACCATCTGATTGACCCATGTGGCAACCATCCGCATCTAGCTTTAAGGCTAAATTATAATCATCATTAATAATAAATTTAACATTATGTTTTTTAGTAATTATCATTATTTTTTTCGCAATTTTAAAAACTTTACTCTTTTTAATTTTTTTTAATCTCAATTGAAAAAACTTAACATTTCGATACGATAAGACTTTATCTAAACTATTATAAAAATTATTTTCAATTTTATTCGGGGATATTAGATAAACGAACTTTTTCAATTGTATTAAGCTGCAGTGTCTTTTTCTAAATTTTCTGACCATTCACCTTTGGATGAAAGTCCATTCATTTTTGCTCTGTGATTAAAGGCTTTCTGGATATTTTCTACATGTTTTTGACTTTTGCCAAATTCTTTCAACGCACTAGCTTGTAAACCTCTACCATAAGAAAAAGTTATTAAAAAATTTGTGTCATTAATTTTGTTAATCTCATTTAGGTTCCTACTTGCCTCTATCTCGGATTGACCACCTGATAAGAATGCAATTCCTGGTACTTCACTTGGCACGTTTTTTTTTAAACATTCTAAGGTATGTTTTGCTATATCCTCAGCGGTTGCTTTTTTTTTGGATAAAGAGCCAGGTATAATCATATTTGGTTTTAGAACCGTTCCTTTTAAATTTACTTTATGTATATGAAGTTCATTATAACACTCATTAAGAACATTCGTCGTTACCTGGTAGCATTTATCTATGTTATGAGATCCATCCATTAAAACTTCAGGCTCAATAATTGGAACCATATTAGCCTCTTGAACTAATGCAGCATATCTCGCTAGAGCATGTGCATTTGATTTAATTGACTGTGTGGAAGGGAGATCAGATTTTATTTTATAGACTGCTCTCCATTTTGTAAATCTAGCTCCAAGTTCGTAATATTCCTTCAATCTTTCCCTCAACCCGTCTAATCCCTCTGTAACTGTCTCGTCATCAGAACCAGCTAAAGGCTTAGCCCCTTTATCTACTTTTATTCCAGGTATCGCACCATTTCTATTAATTAATTCAGGTACAGTTATGCCAAGAGTAGTTTGTTGTCTAATAGTTTCATCGAAAAGTATAACTCCTCCGATGTAATCTTTCATTGCACTTGAATCAAATAAGGTTTGTCTAAAAAATAATCTATTATTCTCAATGTTTTCTACATTAATACTCTTGAAGCGCTTAGCGATTGTTCCTGTGCTCTCATCAGCAGCCAAAATTCCTTTACCCTTGGCACACATTTTTTTTGCTATATCTTCAAGTTTCATAAATAGTTTTTATTTTAAAACTTCTATCCCAGGCAAGTTTTTTCCTTCTATATACTCTAGAAATGCCCCTCCTGCTGTTGATAAGTGAGTATACTTTAATTTTAAATCATTGTTTTTTATTGCCGCGAGTGTATCACCACCACCTACAATTGATATCAAAGAATTTTTTTCAGTGTTATTAGAGATTTTTTTGGCAATAGAAATCGTTCCTAACGAAAAATTTTTATTTTCAAAGTATCCTGCTGGCCCATTCCATAAAATAGTTTTAGACAAATCTATAATATCATGAATTTTTTTAATTGTTTTTGGTCCAATATCTAAAATAATATCATTTTCCTCAACACTGCTGTAATTTTTAAAAAAAGGATTACCATTTAAACTTGTTGATACAGCGCAATCTATAGGCGTAGTTATTTGACAATTACTACTTTCAGCTTTGTCAAATATTTTCTTCACAATTTGTTCGGTATCTTTTTCAATCAAGGACTTTCCAACATTTGATCCTTGATATTTAATAAAGCTATTTGCCATAGCTCCCACAATAATCAAGTTATCAATTCTTTCCATAAGTGATAAAATTACACCAATCTTAGTAGAGATTTTCGCACCGCCTATTATACATGTTACCGGTTTTTTTTTACTTTTTATAATCATGTCAATTGCTTTCATCTCTTTCATAAGCATAGGACCGGCGTAAGAATTTTTCATGTACTTCGTAATTTTATGAATAGACGCCTGTTTTCTATGAGAGCAAGAAAAAGCATCATTTATATATATTTCCCCAAAGGAAGACAAATTTTTTGAAAATTCGTCTTCATTTTTGATTTCTCCCTCATTAAATCTTATATTTTCAAAAATTAATAATTCACCTTGCTTTAAGAATGATAATTTATTTTTGGTCTCATTATTAATTTCTTCTTCATAAAAAAAAACTTTATTTGGAAATTTCTTTTTAAAATAATTAAAAATTGGTTTTAAAGATAGATCTTTTTCGTTAGAATTAGCAGGCCTTCCTAAATGAGTGATAAGAAAAACTTTTGCATTCTTCTGTAAAAGATCAGTAATAAAAGGAAGACATGATTCAATCCTCGTCAAATCTTTTATTATTTGATTTTCGATTGGGACATTAAAGTCGGTTCTTAAAATTATGTTTTTATTTTTAATATTAATTTGATTGTCAAAATATCTGATGTTATTCATAGATAACGAAGGTCAATCTCTCAATTTTTTTTGAATTATTGATACTATTTTAGTAGATGTTAAACCCATTTTGTCAAAAATATCATTATGAGGAGCGCTTGCACCAAATTTATCAATACCAAACGCAATGTCATTTTTTTTAAGATATTTGTACCAACACATAACTGATCCAGCTTCTATAGATACAATTAGATTGTTAGGCTCTAAAATTTTATTTTTATATTCGTCGCTTTGTTGGTCGAATAATTCTTGGCACGGCATCGATACTACTTTTGAATTGATACCAGCATCTAACAACTGATTTTGAGTTGATAATGCTAACTCAACTTCAGATCCTGAAGCTACTAATGTTACCTTGTTATCATGCGATGTAATATTTAATTCATAAGCTCCCATTAAACTTTTATTTTCTTTACTTGGAAATTTACTGATATATTTGAGTTTTTGCCTAGATAAAATCAATGCGCTTGGTCCCCTCTCGTTGTTTAAAGAGGCCTCCCAACATTCTAAAGTTTCGTTCATATCAGCTGGACGATAAACGTCTAAATTAGGTATCGACCTTAAGCCAGATAACTGTTCAATTGGTTGGTGTGTCGGCCCATCCTCTCCTAATCCAATAGAGTCATGAGAAAATATATAAATAACTCGCAAACCCATCAAAGCAGATAATCTAATTGCAGGTTTACAGTAGTCGGAGAAAATTAAAAAAGTACCTCCAAAAGGAATGAGGTTATGGTACAGGGCCATTCCATTCATTATAGCGGCCATACCATGTTCTCTAACCCCATAGTGTATATAATTTCCTTTAAAATTTTTTGAGTTAATCACTTTCGATTTTGTGGTTTTGGTATTATTTGATCCACTTAAGTCAGATGAACCACCTACTAAATTTGAAATCAAGTCACTAACACTCTCAATGACTTTCATTGAACATTGTCTGGTTGCCATTGATGGTTTATCAATATAATAACGTTCTTTTTCTGAAAAAATTAATTTATTTAATTCTTCACTAAAAATTTTATTATTTAATTGATTAAAACTATTTTTAATTTCTTTTTTGGAGTTATTTAGCTTGCTTAACCATTCTTTTTCTAGGATTTCACCTTTAGATCCGATTTGCCTCCACTCTTTTAAAATATTATTTGGTACATCAAAAGCTGAATGAGTCCAATTCAATTTTTTTCTTACAAGCTTAATCTCCTCCTCGCCTAAAGGTGCTCCGTGAGAAACAGATTTCCCCGATTTATTTGGCGACCCAAACCCAATTACTGTCTTACATGAAATGATTGATGGTTTATTTGATTTTTTTGCCTTAACAATAGCTTTGTCTATTTGTTTGTAATTGTGACCATTTACTTCAGTAAAATCCCAACCATAAGACTCGAATCTTTTTTTATAATTATCTGAAACACTCAATGATGTTGATCCGTCAATCGAAATTTTATTATTATCAAAAAAAACTATAAGATCTTTTAATTTTAAGTGTCCCGCTAAACTCATAACTTCATGGCTTATCCCCTCCATAAAGTCTCCATCGCTGGCTATGACATAGGTTTTATTATTGATTATATTTTTATCTAATTTTTTTTTATAAATTTCAGCAGAAATCGCAAGTCCAACAGAGTTTGCTAAGCCTTGACCTAAAGGTCCAGTTGTTGTTTCTATTCCTGAGTTAATCAAGTACTCTGGATGTCCAGCGCAAATAGAATTTAGTTGTCTGAATTTTTTTATGTCTTCTAAACTAACACTCTTATATCCAGTGAGGTATAAAAGGGAGTAAAGTAGCATTGAGCCGTGACCAGCCGACAGTATAAATCTATCTCTATTCTGCCATGAAGGATTTTTAGGATTAAACCTCAGGTGGTATTTAAATAATACCGTTGCCACGTCCGCCATACCCATGGGCATTCCTGGATGACCAGAATTGGCTTTTTGAACAGCATCAATAGATAAAAATCTAATTGCATTAGCTAACTGACTATCTTTTATTTTCACTATGAATTTACCTATATAGACTTAAAGTAAGTATATCAATAATATGATACAACAAGAAAATGAAAAATTTTGAAAAAAAAGAAACTAATTTAAATCAGTTAATCGATAAATTGAGTAAACTAAATATAAGTTATACACAATTTAATTTTGATAATCTATCAATTCAAAAAGAAAGAGACATAATTCAACACAAAAAAGAGGAATTAGAAAAGAAAAATATCCAAATTTTAAGGGAGCATAAATTTTTAAGTGATCGAGTCACCAAACTTGAGCAACAATTGAAAGATAAAAGGGACATGGAAAAAAAATTTAATAAAGATATAGATGATTTAAATCAAGAAACATTAAGCTTAGTTGAAGAAATTGAAAAATGGCAAATGTAAACATTAAATTTAATGGCAAAGAGTACTTACTTTCTTGTGATGATGGTCAAGAAGAATCTTTAAAAAAATTAGTTACTTTTTTAGATAAAAAATATTTGGAATTAAAAGAAAAGCTCGGCAACATAGGAGAAAATAAACTTTTATTGATCACATCAATTAAATTAATAGATGAACATTTTGATCTTAAAAGAAGAATTGGAGATCAAAAAATAAAATTGGACAATCTATCAAATAAATTTAAAGAACTAAAAACTTTAGCTATTGAATACAAAGATAATAAAGAAATAGAGATACATGATTTAAACGAAAAAATTGATGCTATTAAAAAAAACATCGAGGAAACAAATTTAATGTATGAAAATATGCTTGATAAAACAACGGAGTCACTTGAAAAGATTATTAAAAATGCTGAAATGTCTTCAAATACTCAGCAATGACCGACAAGAATAAATTAAGAAAAAAGTTTTTATCTTTAAGAAAAAAAAAATATTTTACAATATCTTATTCAACTATTGCTCCTTTAATTAAATATATTAAAAAAAAATTTAGTGACCAAAAAAGAGTTTTTATAGCAATTTATTACCCTTCAAATTATGAATTTGATCTAGTTGGATCATTTAATTACCTTAAAGATAAAAAAATTGTAACTCTTTTACCAGTGATAAAAGAGGACAATAGTTTAAAGTTCGTAAAATGGAAGGAAAAAGATGTCTTTTTTGTAAATAAGTTCGGAATTATTGAACCCTCAAAAGAAAAAAAAAGTTATGTACCTGATTTAATCTTAGCCCCACTTCTTGCGTTCGATAATTTAAAAAATAGACTTGGATATGGGAAAGGTTATTATGACAGGTTTTTAAATAAACAAAGTAGGAATAAAAAAAAAATAGAGGTAATTGGTATAGCTTTTTCATTTCAAAGATATAAGCATTTACCAATTTCAAATTTCGATTATAAATTAAACAAAATATTTACTGAAAAAGGTTTTGTAAAATGAAAATATTAATTTTAGGAGACATCTGTGGCCCGTCAGGAATAAAAATTGTCAAATCTAAATTAAAAGATTTAAAAAAAGAGAAGAAAATTGATTTTACCATAGCTAACGGTGAAAATGCTGCGGAAAACGGTAAAGGTATTACAAAAAAAAATTTTAAAGAACTTATAGACGCTGGTGTCGATGTTATAACAACAGGAAATCATGTTTGGGATCAAAAAGAAATTTTAGAAATAATTGATAAAGAAACTAAAATAATTAGGCCTGCAAACTTATTAGAAGGTCAACCTGGCAGGGGTTACTTTATCTATGAATATAATGATAAAAAAATTGCAGTGATCAATTTAATAGGAAATGTATATATGAAAAAGAGTCAAGATTTATTCTTATATTCTGAAAAAATTATAAAAAAGATTAAATTAAAAAAAGATGCGGATTTCATCATAATTGATATCCATGGAGAAATTACAAGTGAAAAAATGGCTTTAGGACATTTCCTAGATGGAAAAGTGACAACAGTTGTTGGCACTCACACCCATGTTCCAACTTCAGATTATAGAATTTTAAATAATGGAACAGCTTATCAAACTGACTTAGGAATGTGTGGAGATTATGACTCGGTAATTGGAATGAACAAAGAAAATTCAATCAAAAAATTTAAAAAAGAATCCGATGCAATAAGTCATTATCCTGCGATAGGTGAAGGCTCGCTAAGCGGAGTAATCGTAGAAGCTGATGAAAAAACAGGTTTAGCAAAGAGCATTAATCAAATAATTTTTGGCGGCAAACTAAATCAAAATTTTTAAAATGGCAGGACATTCACATTGGGCGGGTATAAAGCACAAAAAAGGCAGGCAAGATAAAGAGAGATCAAAGTTATTCTCAAAATTATCGAGAGAGATAACTGTAGCAGCTAAACTTGGTGACAAAGATCCAAATATGAATCCAAGGTTACGCTCAGCAATTCAAGCAGCCAAACAATCAAATATGCCTAAAGAAAATATTAATCGGGCTATTAGCAAGTCTGAAATGAACTCTAGTAATAATTACGAAAATTTAAGATACGAGGGGTTTGGTGCTTTTAGCACAGCTTTAATAATTGAAGCTTTGACTGAAAATAAAAATAGAACAGCATCTACTATTAGAACAATTCTGCAAAAAAATGGAGGTAGACTTGGTGAAAATGGATCTTCTTCACATTTATTTAAAAATTGCGGGGTGATTAGAATAAAAAAAAGTGAAATAGATATTAACAATGCATTAGAATTAGCAATTAATGTTGGAGCATCCGAATGTGTCAGTTGTAATGATTTCCATGAATTCATATGTGAAAAATCAGATTTTTATAAAGTAAAAACTTCGATTGAGAAAAAAATAACAAATTTACTTTACTCTGGTGTAGAATGGAGAGCTCATAACAATATTGATCTTAATAATGAACAAAAACAAAAAGTGATTATTATGCTTGAAAATTTAGAGGATATTGATGATATCCAAAGAGTATTTATAAACTGCAAATTTTAGAATGAGAGTTTTTGGTATTGATCCGGGCTTAGCGGGAGCATTAGCTATATTAGACGATAAGAAAATTATTGACCTAATAGATCTTCCAACAATGCCTGATGGTAAAAAAAATAAAAGACAGTTAAATAGTGCAAATTTATCTCAATACATTAAAAAGAATATATTAGACATTGAAAAAACAGTTGTAGTCGTTGAGCAGGTAAATGCTATGCCCGGTCAGGGTGTAACCAGTATGTTTAATTTTGGACAAACTTTTGGTGCTATAAAAGGAATAAGCGCAACATTAAACTTACCTATTTACTTTGTTAGACCTTCGAAATGGAAAAAGCATTTTGATTTAATCAATTCTTCAAAAGACGCTAGTAGGACAAAAGCTATTGAAATGTACCCAACTTTTGCAGATAAATTATCAAAAAAAAAGGACGTTAATAAGTCTGATGCTATTTTAATTGCAAGATTTTTTAGTGAAACAGGGTTTAAAGAGGTCTTAAAATAAGGCCCAGAATAAACCTTATAAGACAAATTCATGACACAATCTAAAAGTATTGAATTATAATGGACCAAGAAATTGCATCACAGATTGTTGGACTAGGTGGTAACACAGATTTTTCTTTACTAAGTTTATTTTTGAGAGCTGACTTTGTTGTAAAATCTGTCATTATAATATTGTTAGCAGCATCAGTTTATTCTTGGGCTTTGATTTTTGACAAATATAGATTGTTTAAAAAAATCAATGTCTCAATTTTAGATTTTGAAAATAAATTTTGGAAAGCGAAATCAGCTGAGAGCTTTGACAACAATCTTCCAGCAAAATCAAATGATCCAGCGGTTTTGATATTTAGGTCAGCGATGAATGAGCTTAGAAAAACCCGTTCTAAATCATCAGCAGTACAAGTTGCTAGAGTTGAAAGAGTTTTAGAAATAAATACGGACAATCAAATAAAAATTATTGAAAAAAATTTTACATTTCTTGCAACAGTTGGAGCAACAGCTCCTTTTATAGGATTATTTGGCACAGTTTGGGGTATTATGAATTCTTTTCAATCAATTGCAATCTCTAGAAACACAAGTTTAGCAATTGTTGCACCGGGTATAGCGGAAGCTCTTTTTGCTACAGCATTAGGTTTGTTAGCAGCTATACCAGCTGTCATTGCTTATAATAAATTTAATAGTGATACTAAAAGATACATTTCGCGATTAGAGAATTTTTCAAAAAGGTTTATTTCTATTATCTAATAATTATGGCATTTGATTTTAAGCGCTCAAAGAACCAACCAATGAGTGAAATAAATGTCACCCCTTTCGTAGATGTAATGTTAGTTTTATTAATTATATTTATGGTCACCGCACCGTTACTTACTGTTGGTGTCCAAGTAGATTTACCCGAGTCCGCTGCAGACTCTTTACCTGACGATCAAGAACCTTTAACACTCTCAATTAATTCTAAAGGTGAAGTTTTTATACAGGAACATAAGGTTAGCTATAATAAAATTATTCCAAAATTACTCGCAATAGCAAATAACAGAACAGATACAAGAATATACGTTAGAGGCGACAAGAACATAAATTATGGTCGAGTTCTTGAAATAATGGGAACTTTGTCAGGAGCAGGATTTTCAAAAGTTGCTTTAATTTCTGAACCTTACAAAAATTAAATGTTTTATGACAAAAAGTTTAATATTTTCAATTACATTTCATGCAATTATGATTCTCTTAACGGCTTTGACATTGCCGTTCATGACTAGAGACCCCATTTCTTTACC
>CETL01147313.1_pt1 | contig 10752 bp, 12 predicted proteins | sample 356371 | NCBI WGS metagenome assembly CETL01 (sample SAMEA2622518, study PRJEB7988) | marine metagenome | biome: marine biome (ENVO:00000447); feature: surface water layer (ENVO:00002042); material: "saline water (ENVO:00002010), including plankton (ENVO:xxxxxxxx)" | depth 5 m | reverse complement strand
AATTTTTTTATTTTTTCTGCTCCCCACTTCTTTGCTTGAATGGTAAAACTTGTTTTATCTTTCCAAAAAAGAGGTGGTTTTAGATTTTTAATTGCTTCTTCTAAAGTAGTAGTTTTATCTCTAGTGCTTACTTGCAGCAACCTGTGTAATTTTTGATTAATCAAATTCAAATAATAAATATTTTTTTCTACCTCTATTATTGTGGTGTTCAATAATTTATTTGTTATTCCTTTTTCCCCCATTAATGCAAAATCTTTTAAAATGTTAAAGTCATCATTTGACTCAGGATCTAGGAGTTTCCTTAATTTTTCGTCATCAATTCTCTTATCATTAAATAATGATATTATTTTATCTAACTCGTTATTCAACTTTACTCTGTTCAAGTTACAGTTTTCAGCAATATAATTAAGATTATTAGGTGTTAAACCTTTGAAACCAGCCAACCTGTTTTGTATTATTTTTTTTATTGAGATATCGTTATCGTTATAACACGGTACTACAATAAGCTTTGTTGATTTTTCAAAGTGATTTCTTAATTTTGATTTTTTATCTAAAATTTCAGAAAAAATAAATATTTTAGAGTTAAGGTTATTTTTTTCTATTCCTAAAATTATATCCATTATTTTATCATTTGCATTTTCTATAAAAAATACTTTTTGTTTTTGGAAAAGTGAAGTGTTATTTATTTCATTAAAAAATAAATTATTATCTTTCATTATTTCATCTAGATTGAATGATAGTATCTCAGAAGACTTATAAAGCGACCTAATAAGTTTTTTAAAATCATTTTTTAACCCTAAATTTTCACCGTAAAATAGAGTTATTCTATCATGAAGATTCTTAATTTCTTTTTCTACTACATAACTTTTATAAATCATTAAGCTTTATACTTAGTTCTTCAATTATATCTTCTGATAACCCTTTTTGAATAACTTGTAACAATTTTTTTTCATTAGATATTGTTCGTATATGTCTTTCTCCAATTTTGTAGTCACCGTTTTTTTTGACTACAAAACTTCTTTTTTCTAAACTTCCTATGATATTATAATTTACCGTGGTTATAACATCTAATTTATATTTTATAATTTCATTTTTTTCATTTTTTTCTTTGATTGTTTTTTTTTTAGTCGTATCTAAATCAATTTTAACTTGTCTATTTGATTCTTTATTTGAGTATAATAAAATTTCATTCTTAATATAATAATTTATTCTACTTTCTCCCGCAGTATTAACTTCAACAAAATTAATACCTTTCAATCCATCTTTTTTCATTATTTTGAAGCCACATCCATTAAGTAGGAGTATTGCAAAAAAAATAATTAAACTAATCTTAATTTTTTTCATTTTTTTCGATAATGTAATTAATAATTTTATTTTTGACGAATATAGTTTTTAAAATCTTTTTATTCTCTAAATATTTTTTTGCTTTAGATTTAGTAATTACTAATTTATTTATTTCTTCTTCCATTAAATTTTGTTTTACTTCTATAATATCTCTTGTTTTACCATCAACCTGAATAGCTAATTTTGACTGATTTATTATATATTTTTGGTCAATTTTCGGCCATTCGTCAACATTTTTACAGCCTAATAATTCCAAGCACTCGCTTGCTAAGTGAGGAGTAAAAGGCACCATTAATTTCATGATTTTAATTAAACTATCCGAAAGAACTTTTTTTCTTACTCCAGATCCAATATAATTTTTGAAAAAATTATACATTTCATAAAAATGCGCAACAGAAACGTTAAATCTAAAATTTTCTATTGAAATATCTACTTTGTTTATAAACTTATTAATTTCAGAAATAAATTTACTTTCAGACTTATCATCAAATTTGACCTCATCCATTTTTAAAACTAAGGTATTTAAATTCCATATCTTTTGAAGAAACTTGCTTGCAGATGCGACACCGGTATCAGACCATTGTATATCTTTTTCGGGTGGGCTGTCAGATAGTATAAACCATCTTACAGAATCAGCACCGTATTGATTAATCATTGTTTCTGGATCAATCGTGTTCTTTTTCGATTTAGACATTGACTCAGCAGGTCCAACAATTACCTTACTTTTGTCCTTCTTTTTTAAAACTGTATTTGAGTCAACTTTTTCAACTTCATAAGGATAAAGCCAATTACCAGATTGATCTTTATAAGACTCATGGCAAACCATACCTTGAGTAAATAAATTTTGAAAAGGTTCCGTTAGTTTAATTTTTTTATTAAATTTATTTATCCCTTTAGTAAAGAATCTAGAATAAAGCAGATGAAGTATTGCGTGCTCAATACCACCTATATACTGATCAACAGGCATCCAATAGTTTACTTTTTTTTCATCGAAAGGAGAGGTGCTATGATTAGGTGAACAAAATCTCAAAAAATACCAAGAGGAGTCAACAAATGTATCCAAGGTGTCAGTTTCTCTCGTAGCCCTTTTGCCTGTTGATTTTTGAATTGTCTTTTTCCACGAGGAGTGTTTTTCAAGCGGATTTCCTTGAGATTGTAAATCTATATCTTCAGGTAATTCTATTGGTAATTCATCCTTTTCTACGGGGACCACTGATCCATCTTCTAAATAAATCATAGGTATAGGGCATCCCCAATATCTTTGACGAGAAATCCCCCAATCTTTCAATCGGTATAAGGTTTTTCTCTTTCCTAGATTTCTATTTTCAATTTCATCTATAATTTTATCTTTAGCTCTATCTATATCTAGATCATTAAGAAAATTAGAATTAATCATTTTTCCATTTCCAGTGTAAGCCTCACTAAGATCTAAATCATTTCCATCGGATACTACTTTGATTATTTCTAAGTTGTATTTTTTAGCAAAATCAAAATCTCTTTGATCATGAGCAGGACAGCCAAAAATAGCTCCACTCCCATAATCCATTAAAACAAAATTCGCGAAATAAATTGGTATTTTTTTATTTTTTATAAAAGGATGTTCTACAAATTCACCAGTATTATAACCAACTTTATCAGCATTAGCTAATGCCTCTTCAGTTGTTCCTGTCTTATTGCACTCTTTTTTAAAATTCTCAAAATCTGATTTATTATTAAAATTTTTATTGAAAGGATGATCTACAGATAAAGCAATAAAACTTGCACCAAAAATAGTGTCAGGTCGAGTAGTAAAGATATTAATATTTTCTTTAGTTGATTTGATATTAAATTTTATTTCACAACCATAGGATTTTCCAATCCAATTTTTTTGCATAAGCTTTACTTTATCTGGCCATCCCTTAAGACTATCTAAATCTTTTAAAAGATTTTCAGAAAATTTTGTAATATTAAAAAACCATTGATAGAGTTTTTTTCTTTCAACAATAGCATTTGATCTCCAGCCTCTTCCGTCAATAACTTGTTCGTTGGCTAAAACTGTTTTTTCAACAGGATCCCAATTTACGTAGGTTTCCTTTCTTGATACCAATCCTTCTTTATAAAAATCAATAAATAACTCTTGTTGATGTTTGTAATAATTTTTATCGCATGTGGAAATTTCTAAATCCCAATCAATTGAAAGACCAAGCATTTTAAGCTGATTTTTCATAGTTAAAATATTCTGGTTTGTCCATTTTCTTGGATGAAGTTTATTTGCTTTGGATGCATTTTCAGCAGGTAAGCCAAATGCGTCCCATCCCATAGGATGCAATACACTAAAGCCATTTAAATATTTGTATCGAGCTATTACGTCACCAATAGTATAATTTCTGACATGGCCCATATGTATTTTTCCAGATGGATAGGGAAACATTTCAAGGCAATAAAATTTTTTAGATTTAGGGTCCTTATTATATAACTTTAAATCTGCAAATTTTGATTGCCATTTTTTTTCAACTTTTTGAAAACTAAATCTTTCCATTTAGATCTTTATTTCTTTTTATTTTTATCTTCAACTTGGAGTAAAGCTGCTTTTCTAATTATTGTAGTTGTGAGTTCTTCACTAATTTTTGATTTATTAAGTAACACTGTTTTGCAACTTTGAACAGACGAACAGTTTTTTTTATGTATGGTAATCTTAACACTATCGCTTCGCACTTCATTCGATAAAAATCTCACAGAAATTTTTATAGATTCTTTGTCACTGTTGCTTTCAGAGTACCAATCGGTTACGATCATTCCTCCGGAGTAGTCAACTGTAGATAAAGGCATAAAATCTAAAATTTCTAATGACGCTCGCCATAAAGGATTAGAGGTGCTAAATTCATAAGTAGTTTTTCTGTTTAAAACTCCCCCAATATTTACTCCTCTACCTTCTTCTATATTTTTCCGCGCTTTAGCCTTAGCTGTATCTGGCATAGTTCTCTGATCGACCGGTTTGTACAAACCGCAAGAATAGATAAAAAATGATATAATTATTAAATATAAGATTTTTATAATTTTCATGATAAATATTCCTATAAATAGCATAATTTATAAAAAAACTGCGGACAATTAGATGGCTAATAAAACATGAATTTATTCATCTTGAGCAGGTAATTTATGTTGCATAAATACAACACAAGCCTACAAAAAACGAAGAAATTACAGAAAATTGGGATTTATTAAAAGGGAATTTGGTAATTATATTGCGTTTAATAATTATTATTAAATCTTAATAACAAAGGAAAAAACATGAGAAATATAATCAAAACTCTAGTTGTGTTATTCTCAGCTTCTTTATTTTCAATAGTAGCAAAAGCAGGTGAACTATCAGTAACTGGTTCAGCTACAGCTACATACGTAATGAATGGCGGGTCAGTACACACTGGAAAAGGTCTTGGTATATCTAACGAACTAATGTTCAGCGCCACAGGCGAATTGGACAACGGTTACTCTTGGAAATACCATACAGAACTAGATATGGCTGACGGCGGTGCTGCAAGCAATGACGATACAGCTATAGTATTCACATTAGGTGACTTAGGTACTTTAGGTATTTATGATGCTGAAGGTGGATTATCTACAGAAACTGGTTACGGTATTGGTGCAGTAGGAGTTGGTCAAGACTATGCTAACACTATGACGCAAACTGGTATGGGTACAGATATTTCAGCTGATACTAACATTACATATGTAATGCCATCAGGATTATTACCTTTTGGAATCGTTGGTGCAGTCGGATACGCTCCGAACACAGCTGACGGTCAAGGTAACAGTGCAAAAAGTACTGGTGCTGTAAATGCAGTTGACGCAAATGGTCAAAACGCAACACAATACAGATTAACAGCAACACCAATCGACGGTTTAACACTTGGTGCTGACTATTTTGAAGTAGGTGGAGCAACATCTGCATTAGGTCAAGAACACACTTCAGGTAACTACTACGCAAAATACGCGATAGGTAACTTTAAAATAGGTACTTTCCGTGGTTACATGGAAAACGGTGTAGCTGACAAACACGCTTCAGCGAGTGCTGATACAGCAACAGCTAAGAACGGGGACAGATACGATTCTGACGGTCTTGGTATTGAGTTTGCAGTAAATGATCAAATGTCAATTTCATATTCAGAAGAAGAATATGAAAGAGCTGATTACACAATGGGTGCAACAGCAACAACAAAAACAACAACTTCAGTAACTTCAGAAGCTACTTACATTCAAGCAGCTTACAATATTGGTGGAGCAACATTGGGCGTAGCTCTAGTTGACACTGATAATTCTGACTTTACAGCAGGTCAAGAAGAGAAAAGAACTGTATTCTCAATTGCTTTAGAATTTTAATTGAGACTTGAAAGTTAATTAAAAAAGCCGGTCAAATATGGCCGGCTTTTTTTTTATTGCTGTTAAAATTGCAAATCCTTCACTGTAGACGTTTTTAAGTTTATTTAGATTTGAATATTTAATTCCACCAAGCGGAATAATTTTATTCAAATAAGTTCGAGAATATCTATTAAACTTAATAACACCTAAATAATTCTCTTTTTTTTTATAATCTACCATGAACAATTTAGATAAAAAAATATATTTACAACCTTGCAATCTTTTTAACATAATTTCTTTATGGTTATGTGCCGAACCGATAATTTCAAAATTAAATCTTTTTAAATTTAACGACTTTAAATTTTTATTGTGGGCAGAAATGTAGATACCATCCGATTTTAAATTTATTCCAAGAATAATATTGTTTGCAACAAAAAATTTAATCCTTTTTAATTTACATTTTTTTCTAAATTTAATCAGATTGTCTAATTTTTCCGTTTTACCATTATTTCTGTAAATAATGTTAAATTTGCCTCTCTTTTTAATGTTTCTTAAATTTATATCTTTGATATTTTCAATAATAAAAAAATATTTTTTTTTAAAAGAGAACATATGAACAAAATAATTCAAAGTTTTGATAAAATAAATTCTAATATAAAAAAAGTAAAATCTACACAAAAAATAAATATAGTTGCAGTAAGTAAAACCTTTTCTTTTGAGCATATTAAACCTTTGATTGATTACGGCCACATGCATTTTGGTGAAAATAAAGTTCAAGAAGCTTTAGCAAAATGGAAGAATGTTAAAAGTGAATACGAAAATTTAAAACTTCACATGATAGGAAAATTACAAAGTAATAAAGCTAAAGATGCATATAAATTATTTGATTACATACATTCTTTAGATAGTAAAAAACTTGCAGATATTTTTTCAAAATGCGAGTTAGAACACAAAAGAAAACTTAAATATTTTATTCAAGTAAATATTGGTAATGAGATACAAAAATCTGGATTGCCAATCAATGAAGTTGAAAGTTTTTATAACTATTGTATTTATGAAAAAAATTTAGATATTTTAGGTTTAATGGCCATACCTCCTAATGATGAAAATACTTTAAAATATTTCAAACATTTGAACAATTTAAACATGACATTAGGATTAAAGGAATTAAGTATGGGAATGTCTTCTGATTATTTGGATGCAATTAACTTCAATGCAACATTTATCAGAGTAGGAAGTGCCATATTTGGTTCTAGAACTTAATAATTTCGACTTTAGTTTTCTTATTAATTCTTTCAGCTAATTTTTTCAGACTTAATTTTTTAATTGCTACACATCCTTGTGTAGGGGCAAAGTTATTTTTTGCTACATGAATAAAAATTGCACTTCCTTTATTTTTCTTAATTGGACTCATATTGTAATTTAGTACAAATATGATGTCGTAAAGATTATCTGGTCTGTAAAGCTTTTCTGATTTGTATTTAAATGGATATTTAATAAGTTTATTATATTTGTTTGATGAGGGATCATCACACCAACCCATATTTTTTTTGATCAACTTTGTTTTAATTTTTGTTCTTAAATTCTTAATTTTATCTTTTCTATATAAAATAATCCTTATTTTAAAAATTCCTATTGGCGTTATTAAGTCACCTTCCTTTTTTTTGGCGTTAATTCCTCTTTTACCAATTGCACATTTTACTTTATAATTACCATAACTAAGAATTTTGTTTTTTATTTTTATATGCATAAATTAAGTATTTTAATTTTCGGTCCACAAAACTTTATATCAACTTTGGATGAACTCAAACCTTATTTAAAGTTTAACTTATTTTCAATTCAAAAAATTACAAAAGAGGATGCGCAAAAAAAATTTGATGGTTTGATTTGTCATCAAGAAGTTTATGAAAATGACGAAATTAATAAATTTATTGTTTCAACAGACAGTTTTAAAATATTGGCTACAAATAAAAATGAGAAAGAGTTTAAATTATTTGATAATATTTTAAGTCTACCTACATCAGTAAAAGATTTGAATGTTCTCATTGAAAGTAGTGCTGCAAGAAAACAATTTAATAAAAATTCATCAATAAAAATCAAATCTTATTTTTTAGATAAAAATCAAAAAAAATTAATTAAAGATAACAGATCTATAATTTTAACTGAAAAAGAAATTCAACTTTTAGATCTTTTTTTAGGCCAAAAAAAACCAATATCTAAAAACTTTATTTTAACCAATGTGTGGCAGTATTCCTCAGATGCAGACACGCACACAGTTGAAACTCATATTTATAGATTAAGAAAAAAAATTCATGAAAAATTCTCAGATGAAAACTTTATTTTAAACTTTAAAGAGGGGTATTCAATATGAAAAAAAGAAATAAAATTGCTTTAGATTTATATACTAATAAATATCGAAAGAGAATAATTAAACCAAAAAAGGGTAAAGGGAGTTTCAAGAGAAGAAAAAAATAATCTAACTTAATCTTGCACCTATAATCTGAATTATTTTTGATGATAGTTCTGTGCCTTTATTTAAGCTTTCTTGTAAATCTTTACCATTTATAAGACCGTGTAAAAAACCACTAGCAAATAAATCACCTGCACCCGTAAGGTCAACCATATTTAAATTTTTTTTGGCAGAACATTCAAAGACTTTATTTCCCTTGATTGCGATAGCTCCTTTGTCTCCACGTGTTACAACAATTAATTTATTAATTTCTTTTGCAAAAGTAACTACATCCTCAAAGTTTTTTACATTAATTAAGGACATAATTTCTTGTTCATTTGCAAATGTTATGTCTAACTTGTTTTTTACCAGTTCTAAAAAATGAGGTTTGTGTCTTTCCACGCAAAACAAGTCAGATAATGACATGGCAACGCTATTAGAATTATTTATTGATTTCTCAAATGCTTTTCTAGGTTCACCTTCATCCCAAAGGTAACCTTCTAAGAGTAAAATTTCACTTTCTTTTACTGCATTTATATTAATATCATTTTCATTTATTTTTCCTGCTGTGCCTAAAAAGGTAACCATTGTCCTTTCAGAGTCAGGTGTGATTAATATTAAGCATGTACCAGTTGGCATACTTTCTTTTTTTTTTTTATAAAAGAAGTCAACATTTTCTTTTTTTAATCCTTCTTCATACTTTATACCCATTTCATCATTACTTACTTTTCCAATAAATCCTACTTGATTCCCAAGTTGAGAAAGGCCCACTATTGAATTAGCAACAGAACCGCCTGAAACAGTTTCTTCTATTTTTAAATTGGATAATAGTTTTTTAATTTCAGCTTCATTAACCAGTTTCATAGTGCTTTTCATTAAATTGTTTTGTGTAATAAAGTTGTCATCAACTTTACACAATACGTCGACAATTGCATTGCCTATTCCTAATATTTTCATTTATGCTTTTTTTGTATTAACAGGTTTTTTTCTATTTGGACAACAACTTTTACAAATTTTACAAGTTATTCCATAACAATCTCTAGCCTTACAGTATTCTCTTCCGTACCAAATTATTTGTAAATGTAGTTTGTTCCAGTGCTTTTTAGGAAATATTTCTTTTAAGTCTTTTTCTGTCTGGGATACATTTTTTCCATCAGTTAAACCCCACCTTTGAGCTAATCTATGAATATGAGTGTCCACTGGAAAAGCAGGAAAACCAAAACCTTGAGACATAACAACACTCGCAGTCTTGTGTCCAACACCAGGCAATTGTTCTAATTCCACATATGTATTAGGTACTTTACCCTTATATTTTTCAACTAATATTTTTGATAAGTAAAAGATACTTTTAGCTTTAACTCTAAATATCCCAATTCTTTTTATTAAACGTTCAATCTTTTTTCTCCCAAGTTTTACAAAATGGATTGGCTTATTATATTTTGGATAGATATCTTTAGTAACATTATTTACATTTACATCAGTACATTGTGCTGAAAGTAATACCGAAACCAAAAGAGTAAAAGTATTTTTGTAATTAAGTGGTATAGGAACCTTAGGATAAGTTTTGTTTAATTGTTTAATTATGATCTTAGATTTATCTTTATTATTCACTTTCTAATACTTTTTTTTTAGCTTTAGAAAATTCTTCTTTAGTTAGATCACCTGATTTATACAATTCTTTTAATAAATTTAGTTGTCCAGCTATTGTTTCAGTAGAGTTTTTTATAATTTCAGAATTTACTAAGTCTATATTTTTACAATTATTTTTTTTCATTATTTTAAGAAGATGGTAAGTTCTATCATTTGCAGCTCTAATTGCTTTATCTGAATTATGAAAAGTTGTCGCCATTGCTGGCCAAAAAATTATCATTCTTGCCATGTTACCACCAGTATTGTTCTTTTCGTACATTGCGTCTCTTTTGAATTTTTGAGCTTCGGCTACTGCACTCTCTAGCTCATAGCAAGTTTTTTTTTCATCTGAAGGATTTCTTATTTCTACAACTTTTGGTGAAGCACAAGAAAGTGCTAACAATAAAATTAATGATGATGATAAAAACTTCACAACAATAACTTATTGAAAAATTATTTAAAATTCAAAAGATTTCTCATTGAGTAAAGACCTGACTTTTTATTCGTTAACCATTTCGCTGCAACTAATGCGCCTTCAGAATATAAAGCTCTATCAAAAGACTCGTGGTTTAAAGTTACTATTTCTTTTCCACTCGAAAAAGATACTTCGTGTTCACCTATAAATTCACCTTTTCTAATAGAGTTAAAATTTATTTTTTTTCCATAGGGAAAAGATTTTTTATTGAAATATTTTTTTCCAACCATATTATTAAATTCCTTATTTTGTCCTTTAGCAACACCTTGTCCTAACATTAAAGCTGTACCAGACGGGTAATCTTTCTTATGTTTATGGTGAATTTCAAAAACTTTGCTTAAAAATTTTTTCCCAAGAGACCTGGAGGCTACCTCTGTTAAGTAAGTTAATAAATTAACTCCAATACTCATATTTCCAGCTTTCAAAATAGGAATTTTTTTTGAAAATTTTTTGATTAAATTTTCCTCTTTTTTTGTAAATCCCGTTGTACCTATAACAACTCTTTTTTTTTGTTCAG
>CETL01091944.1_pt1 | contig 10775 bp, 11 predicted proteins | sample 356371 | NCBI WGS metagenome assembly CETL01 (sample SAMEA2622518, study PRJEB7988) | marine metagenome | biome: marine biome (ENVO:00000447); feature: surface water layer (ENVO:00002042); material: "saline water (ENVO:00002010), including plankton (ENVO:xxxxxxxx)" | depth 5 m | reverse complement strand
AAATGATCAATTTTAGATAGTTGATCGTTCATAGAACATTAATTGAATTTACTGGTTAGCTATCTTTTGCGGCTGACCATACAACTAAGCCAAAGCCAATTTTATTAATAGCGTCACCAACATTGTAGATTAAATCACGCGCGTCTGTATCTACTAAGCCAGCCATAAATGAGTACCACTGACCGTCTGCTGTACCAATAAGGTATCCAAGAGGATATATACCCCAACCAATAACAACAAATTTTAGCAAAAGTCCATTTGCGTTTTCAATCTTTTTACCAGCTTTTTTTGCTGCTTTAGCAACATCACCTTGGTATACTTCGTTAACTATGTAGAAGTATGCAAGACCACTGATAAGACCCCAAACTGCAGGGCTTGAGCCGCCAAATACGGAAAAAACTGATGCTTCTCCAAAGTAGCCGGCAACAAGCATGACAACTGATGCAGTTATCATCTTACTCAATCCAGTTTTTGTTAATAGATAGAATTCAACACACATAAGAGGAACTGTTAATATCCAATCAATGTATCTGAATTCCGTAGGGCTCATGTAAGAACTGACCCATACGTCTCTCATATAGTAGTAGTGAACTGCTGCAATTAGTGTGATTAATCCAGAAACTGTCATTGACAGCTTCCATTCGTCACTAACCGTTGATCTTTCTACAAAGAAAAATACTGTAGCAGCTAACATAGCAACTGAGCCTAGAAAAAAAGTGAATCCAACTAGATCCCCGCTTTGAAGGCCTGAAGCTAACAACATATTTACCATTATCATCTCCTTTTTATTTTATAAAATAAATTTTACAATTTTTTAAGTTTTTGAATTTACATTAAAAAATTTTAAAAAGTGAAATTACAATTTTTTTGCTAAAAAACTAAAAATTGATAAAAAATAGGTCGTAGGTATCAACATAATTTTTTGGAAATTACTGACTCTAATTCTTTTGCTTAGAAGTTTATTTGAGGAAGTAGATTTAAGTTTTTTAAACAGCTTAAGATAATATCTATACGCAAGCAGAACACCAAATCTACTTGAATTTGGAAGTTTATATATACCCTTCCTTGCTTCATCAAATTCACTTTTTATTTCAAATTCAATTTTTTTCTTTACGGCCTCATCTAAATTTTTTTCAAAATGAAATCCTGGAAAATATATTCTTCCTTTTTCAAAATAATCTTCATTTAAGTCTCTAAAAAAATTAACTTTTTGAAATGCTGAGCCAAGTTTTTTTGCAGAGAAAACTAAACTATCGTAAGACTTTTGATCACCATAAACAAATATTTTTAAACACATTAGACCTACTACCTCTGCTGATCCATAAACATATTCATCTAATGATTGTTGAGTATGTTTATTTTTGTTGAGGTCTGATCTCATGCTTGAAAAAAAAGCTTCTACAAGATGGTTGTCTATTTTGAACTTATTAACCGCATTTTGAAATGAATGTAAAATAACATTTGTGCTAAACCCCTCTTCAATTGCAGAAAAAGTTGCAGCTTCAAACTCATCTAGCAAAATTTCTTGATTTGATTCAAAAAAAGTATCAACAATTTCATCTGCAACCCTAACAAATCCATAGATACTATATATTGAGTACCTTATATCTTTTCCAAGGCATCTAATACCTAATGAAAAGGAGGTGCTAAATTCTTTTGTTACAGATCTTGAGGATTTAAAACTTGCTTTTAAATAGCGCTCTATATTGGTCACGAATTATCCTTCATAACCTGTTTGGCAACTATTTTACCAGAAACCAATGCGGGGGGCATTCCTGGTCCCGGCACTGTTAATTGTCCAGTATAGTAAAGATTTGAGAGCCTGCTATTTTTAATTTTAGGTTTTAAAAAAGCTGTTTGAAATAATGTATTAGCCAAGCCATATGCATTACCTTTGAATGAGTTGAAATCAGAAATAAATTCTTTATGAGCATAAGACCTTGTCAAAACAACATTACTTCTAATGCTTTCTCCAGTTTTCTGCTCGATTCTATCTAATACTTGTTCTAAATATGAATCCCTGAGCGCAGGTTCATCAGCCAAATCAGGTGCAACCGGAATCAAGATGAAGAGTGCTTCACTTCCTGTTGGCGCAACATCTACATCTGTTTTTGATGTACACGATACATAAAACAATGGATTTTCGGGCCATTTTGGATCATCATAAATGTCCCTAACATGGGAATTAAAATTTGTATCAAAAAATAAGCAATGATGCGGAATATTAATTTTTTTATTTAAACCTATGTAGAAAAGAAGAGCGCTAGGAGACATAGTTCTTTTATTCCAATAGGTTTCTGAATAGTTACGATACTTTTTATCTAACAGATTAGTTTCAACGTGCTCATAATCAGCGTTTGCAATTACGATGTCGGCATCATAGGATCTATTTTTTGATATAACTTCAAATACCGATTTGTCTTTTTTATGTATTTTTTTTATCGGCTCACCATAAACAAACTCTACCCCTTGTTCAACTGCAACGCTTTGCACAGCAGTTGCGACTGAACGTATTCCTCCGCTTGGATACCATGTGCCAAGCTTTATATCTGCATAATTCATCAAGCTGTAAAGCGCTGGAGTCTTTGAAGGCTTGGCGCCTAAAAGTAGACCTGGGAACTCAAGCATTTGTATAATCCTTTTATCCGTAAAGAACTCTCTGATATGCTTACTGATCGGTTTAAAGATTGCAAGCCTACCTAGATGCTTAATTAAGTCTAAACGTATATATTCGAATGGTGAAAGACTAGGTTTGTATATAAATTTTTTTACAGCGATTTCGTATTTTATTTTTCCATCAGCTAAAAATTTATCTAAGGCATCAGAGGATCCGGATTCAATTTTTTCGAGATTTTTTTTAAGTTTTTCATAACTTTCAGGAACATCAAAAAATTCCTTATCCTCAAAATACACCCTGTATCCTGGATCTAATCTGGTTAAGGTATAATAATCGCTGGCTTTTCGATTAAAGTCAGAAAAAAAAGATTCAAATAAATCAGGCATCCAATACCAACTGGGACCCAAATCAAAAGTAAAGCCTTTTTCTTTGTACGTTTGCAATCTTCCACCATAGGTACTATTTTTCTCTATTACCTTAACTCTATGTCCCTCTTTAGCCAAATAGGCTGCTGAAGCCATCCCAGCTAAGCCGGAGCCAATTACAATAATATCTTTTTTCATAAAACTATCTTTGGAGCTAAAAAATTACTTTTGATTTTATTTTTTAAAATTAAACGATGATAAACAATTAAGATTATTTACAGAATTGATAATAGCTTATTCTCCCTTTAACTATTTAGAGGACAATTTGTAAGAAAGTTTTTTAGTTAAATAGTTATTCATTATATAAAAGAAAGTTAAAACAGTTCCCCATTGAACGACGCAGGTAACAAAAAAACTTGGACTTTCGATCATCCACCATGCAACTAATGTAAAGCCAACTAATGGGGCTATGAACTTAACAACAAGTGGCCACCATCTTGGAAAAGGCCAATCGTCTTCACTTTCCAAGCTTACTTCATTCACCATTTTATCTATTCCATACTTTATGGCCGCGATAGCCATTAGTATTCCAGAAATGATTAGTCCCACACTCCAGACAAAATCCTGGTTACCTAAAATCTCTAGACTCATTGCAGAAGGAATGCCAAGTAAAAATGATGAGAATACTATCCATAAAACAGCTGATGAGCGCTGAACACCAAAATCGATCAAGTTTCTAACTGCTAATTCCAGCATTGAGATTAATGATGAAAAACCGGCAAAACTTAAACCAAGAAAAAATAGAATAGCTAGAGGTTTGCCAAAAGCCATTTTTGCAAATAACTGTGGCATCCAAATAAACGTCAAACCTGTTGCTGCTGGCCCGGATGTCTTCATTACATCTAAAATTTCAGATTTCTGCATCCCCATTTCATTACCTAAAATCGAAAATACAGTACTAAAGATCATTATCGCAGCTATCAATGATACAAGATTATTTCCGATAGCTGTAGTAAATGCATTTTTAATAATACCATACTTTTTTCGAATATAAATAGCATATGTTAAAAACAATCCAAATCCGGCACCAGTATCAAAAGCATTTTGCGCTAGCGCATCCACCCATATACCAGGCCGCCTTAATTGTGACCAGTCCGGGGTAAAAAGGTAAGCAATCCCATCAAACGAACCGGGCAAACTAACCGCTCGAAAAAGTGATAAAAGCACAATACCAAGTAGGACAGGAATCAATATCTTATTTACTTTTTCAATTGAAGATACACCCTTGTATATTGCTAATCCTCCTACCGTCATTGCAATCGCGTGAAATATTATTGGGAATGAACTATTTTGAAATGAAGACCATAATGCCCATGACGCATCATTGTTTTGAGGAAGGTCTGTAAAAATTATTGCACCAAAGTAATAAATATTCCATCCAACAATGACTGAATAAAAGAATGCAATTGCCGTAGACACAACACCAACAAATCCCCCAAGGAAAGCAAATGGTTTTCCCATAAAATTAGAGAAGGCGCCTACAGTACCCATCCGCGATTGACGACCCATAATGTATTCAACGATTATCAAAGGTATGCTCCACAAAAAGAGAAAGGTAATCCATGCGACAAGAAAGGCTCCCGCTCCATCATCTCCTGCATTTGAAGCAACTATCCTTGGAAAGCGCCATATATTGCCAGTGCCAACTGCAATTCCTAAAGCGCTTAATAAAAATGTTAATCTACTTGAAAATCTATTATTCTGGTTTTCCATCATAGTAATAATTTGTACTAATCAATTTAATTTTGAAATTTGAACTAAAATATAATTTTATTGGTTAATAGTCGCTAAAGCTTTGCTAAGAATTTCTATGTTACCTTTGAAAGAATCAGGAGCGAGAGACCCAAAAGAGAATCTAAAGAAATTTCTCAAAGACGATTCATCCCCTTCTCTTTTCATATCGCAATCATTTCCCTTTAAAATAGCAGCTCCACTCTTAAATAATGCTCTGTTCAGATCTTCCGCTGTTTTGTTATTTTTTAGTTTACACCAATGGTAAAAACCCCCAGATCCTGAAAAAATATCTAAACCTATCTTGGTAAATGCATCAGCGTACTTCAATCTCTGTCTATCGTAAAATTTTGGAATAGCACTGTGAGCTAAATCTGTCCGACCTCTTTCAAGCAAATTTTCTAAATAAATTTGCGATAATCTAGAAACTCCGCCAATTCCGAAAGAAGAAAAGTTTCCAAGGATTTCAATGTTATTTTTTGAGGCAACAACCCAACCAACTCGAATGCCTGGAGCCTGAAGGCCTTTGGTTGCCGCACCGCAAACAAACAGGTTGGAATTATTTATGTTTTTTATGTAGCTCATTGCGCTTACGGGGGGATTGCTAATGATTTCATATGCTTCATCAATAAGCAGTCCACTATTTCTAAATGCGGATCTCTCTACGAGCTCTTTTAATGTGTCTCCTTTTTTTGTTATACCTGTTGGGTTTGATGGATTGCTAAGAAAAATAAGCTGTCTTTGATTTTTTTTATTGCCAACAAAATCATCAATGCTTGGCTTAAATGAATTCTTTTCACTACTGTCTACAAGTACATATTTTTTTTTAAGAAACTCTAGAATGTCATAATAAGGAGTATATTCTGTAGAGGAAACTCTAACGGTGACATCATTTGATAAAAACATTAACACTGCAAGCAGACCGGGTCGGCCACCTGCAAAAACCATAACATTTTCCATTGTAATATTCGAACCATAATAGTGGTTGTAATAATCTGCTATTTTCTTTCTTAGGTTAGGATTGCCCCAAGATTTTGGATATGATAAATCTCCTAACTTCACATTGATAGATTGAATCGGCTCAGGACCGTCTGGTATTTGCGAAACTAGAGGACTGCCTTGAGTCCATGGGGATGTATTTTCTTCCCCCATTTCAGACCCAAAACTATTATAGAATTCATAGAGAGTTTGGTAAATGCCTTGCGGATAAACGTATTTTAAAAAAGAGCTCATTTAAAACTTTATGAATAGAGCTTAATTAAATCGTCATAACCCCCGATTGGCTCATCATCAATAACTATCTGCGGCACGGTTGTAGCTTTACCAACCTCAAGCAGTTTTGATCTATCCCAACCAAGCTCTTCAATATTGATCTCTTTGTAGCTCCATCCTTTTTTATCCAAAAACATCTTTGCTAAATCGCAATACCTGCACCAATTCGTACTATAAATAAGTATTTTCTTCATTGAATATAGCGGAGAGAGTTTTTTGATTTCTTCATTTATCAGATTTTTCGAGTAGGTTATGAATTACATAAATTCCTACAAGAGAGATGAACCATCTTATAGCAAAATAAAAAGTTCCATCATAATCCTAAAAATTAATTATTCAATACGTTTCCAGGTCTCTACTAGCGTGAATTCATCATTAAATTTTACAGTTTGAGTGTATTTTTTCCCGTCCGAATCCATTTCAACATCTATGCTATATTCGTTTCCAATATTTTCAGATCTAGTATGATTTTTGATGACTTCGTTTAGCGTTCCGTTGATAAAGGTGTACTCACCATAGGCCGCTGCAAGCAAGGTATCATTTTCCACGAGATTAGATTCGTAGTAATTAAATATTACATATTTATCTGTGAAAACTTTTACCATTCTTGGTTCAAGCAATTCCATTTTTTCTCCATTCCATGAAGAGCCTTCAAGCTCCCATGCCCCAACTAATGGATTGTTATTAGAATTTTCGCAAGATATGAATAAAAATGTAACTAATCCTATAATAGCATTTTTAAAATTCATTTTTTCCTCTTTTTATTTTAATTAAACAGTGCAATCTATTTTTTTGAAACAAAATCTAATGCCAATGAATTTATGCAATATCTTAAGCCAGTAGGCCTAGGACCATCTTCAAAAACATGGCCTAAATGAGAGTCGCATTTAGCACAAGTAACCTCGATACGCCTCATTCCAAAGCTCAAATCAGTTTTGGTGTTAACTTTTGTTTTATCAAGGGCATCATAAAAAGCCGGCCAACCCGAACCAGAGTCGTATTTAGTTTCTGAGCTGAATAACTGATTATCGCAACCAGCGCAAACATACACCCCTTTCTCCTTATGATTATAATATTCACCTGTAAATGCACGCTCGGTTCCCTTCTCACGAAGAATTTTATATTCTGCTGGAGTTAAACAAGTTTGCCATTCTTTTTTTGATTTTTCTACTTTATCCATAAAAATACCTGCTGCTGAATCTTTGTTTCCTTGAGCCATCATTTGCATTGAAATACAATAAATGGCAATTAATAGTGTTTTTTTCATAAATAAATATACCAATTTAATTACCTAATTAAATACACTAGACTTAATAGAGAGTGGTATTAATATTTTTGCTGATCGAAATTTCTTAATTCAATGTTGAGATAAAAAATTGAAAGATTGTATAGCAAAATATAGATCTAAAATAAGAATCTATATTGCACACTGATGCTTCTACCCATTTCAGGCATAATTAGCTTTATCTTCGATAGGTGATTATAGTGAACTTCATCATATATATTATCAAATTGAAAAATGATTTTATGTGAACCATTGCCTAAATTAAGATCATAGCTTCCATATATATCAACAAGTGTATAACCGTCGGTTGGTTGCTCAAACTCACCCAATCTACTTTGCGGCGAAGCTTTGATGATTTGTAAAGTTGGAGTAAAGTTTTTCATTTTATTGTATGTCAATTTTATTCTTGTTTTTGATGGAGGAATATAGGGCAATGGTATCCCGTCACTGATATTATCACCAAATACGGATGAATAATCCGCACTTATGGTTGCAAAATCAGCTTTATAACTCATATCAAACTCAACTCCATATATACGAGTCTTAAGACCTCTCATTTTATATTTATAGAGCCATCCACTAGATCCACTTCCCCACTCGATCCAATCTGAACCTGGTACATAACCATCTCCTATTTTTGAAGATAAGTGGAAGTTTGGACTGTAATTACTATACGAAGTTAGTGTGGATTCAAATTTGTTTTTTTGATAACTAATTGATATTTCCATGCCTTGTGTGAGCTCTAAATCTAGAGTTGGCTCTCCAATTTCATAAGAATAGCTACCAAGGTGAGGGCCATCCGAAAACATATCTTCAATTCCAGGTGCGCGCTGCAATAACATAAAGCTGGATGACATTTTCCAATTCTGCCAATTTTTAAAGAAACTCAGTGCATATGAACCATAATAGAAGTTTCGTTCTTTGATTTGATCCTGATTGATATTTACGGAGGACAAAGTTGCTGTTTCAGGCTTAATTGTTAAAAACTCAAGCCTAGTAGAAGCTTGCACAGTTATAAAATTAAATTCTTTTTCTCTAAATCCAAAAATCGAAATATTTATCTCGTCCGTGTCAGGTGTCCAATAAAAACCACCTGCAACGAATTTTCTGTATTGGATAAGTGAGCCTAAAGCTCTATCCTCACCAGTTAGCTTTCCTTGAATGGACAGTATTTGCTGTCCAAGGTCGACAGCTGCAAATGTTTTTTTGGTTTCATACTCTTGGTGTTCGTATTTGACGAATCGCTGCTCGATATCAAATGTTTTAAAATTAGGCAAAAAAGCTATATCTCTGTGATGCTCAAATTTTTGAGTGATTTTTTCCATTTCAATATCAACACCATTGATGTGTCCTTCTGGGCTACCTGGTATTCCATAATCCATAGTCAATGATTCAACGGATATAGCTGTTCTAACATCTTCATGGTAATTAGCAATTCCTGCATAGAAACCATTGTTTATACTTGAGGTATTTTTCAATGTCCCTATAGGGGTTATCTGCTCTCCGGTGTTCCTCAATAAAGCTGAAACGGTAATCTGGTTATTTTTAAATGGATAATGATATACTGTATTTACAAAAGAGCTATTGTCTCCGTCTGCACCTCCTAAAACACCATGAAAATGCTGTCGCGTAAATTGTAGTTCAGGAAGTGCGTTTTTTTTAATATCGATTACGCCAGCAATTGTATTTGTGCCGTAGATCAAAGCTTTTGCTCCTCGTATAATATTTACACTCTGCGCAGAAGACATATCCATACTTACAGCATGATCGCCTGATGTTTGAGACAAATCTCCTAATTCCAAGCCTCCATCAGTTAGCAAAAAACGGTCACCACCATAGCCTCGAAGTATAGGGCGAGCTGTAGCTTGTCCCATTGAGGTTATTGCTATTCCTGTTTCATTTGAAAGTGATGCAGCTAAAGTGCTTTTCATTTTTTCTTGAATCTCTGATCCTGAGAGAGATATGTTGGATAAAGATTCAGTGTAGCCCAACTCTGGGTGAGCAGCTACATTTATTTCTTCAAAATCAAGAATACTTAATTCTAGGTAGAACCTTCCAATGTTTATCTGGTTATCTTTACTGGCGATAAAAACAGAAGTGTCCTGAAAGCCTATAATGCTAAAGGATAATTCAAAATCACTGTCAGGAATTTTCTCAAGGCTAAAATATCCATTTGATTTTGATGAAGTTCCAATTCCTTCATTTGTAATAAAAATATTGACGTTTTCAATGGGGGAATTGGTTTGGTTATTTAAAACATAACCTTCAATCTTTCGGTTTTGAGCATTTATAATGCTCAAAACCGAAAGGATAATAATTACATTTTTATAAATTATAGTAATTATTTATTTTAATTAACAGTGACTGGTACGTTGTTAGTTGATGTATAGTCTGCGTGATCACCGTGCATCAGCTCAAGCTTAAAGCTAGTTATTCCTTTTGCAACACCTACGACCTGTAACAATTTTTCTTCATGACCATCATGCTCTTCTTCAATCATTTCAACAACAGCTACTGAAGCATTAGCACCTGATACTCTAACGCCATCTTCATCATCACCGTGGTCATCATGTCCATGATCATCATGATCATCGTGCCCAATCTCTTCTCCGTCATGATCAAGGAAATGAACCATAAAATGTAAAGTATCACCAACTGAGAGTGAAACAGAACCAGTTACTGCACCTTTAAACTCTTTGTAGGCTTGTACACCATCTTCCGTTTCAAGTACGAATCCATCTGCATCAGTATGATCTGGATCTTCTTCATTTTCATCCTCACATGCAACAGCAAATAGTAATATAAAAACTGAAAGTAGTGAATATAGGTGTCTACGTGATATACTTATATCATTAAGTGACATAAAATCTCCTTTAAATTTAATGTATTATTTAAGTTTGTTTTTTTAAACAGCTACAACTGCTGATATTATTTGCTAAGAATAAAGTACTGGTGGGGCACGTGTCGAAAAAATTACGTGCTCTGGGGATGAGTAAAATATCTCAAATATGATTGGTGTTTTATAAATGAAAACTAAAAGTGCAGATGGCGAATTAGCAATAAGAGATCCGCTGTGAGCAATGACCCTTTTCACCGTAAACCATTCACACGAATCTCCAGCTGAACGATGTGAGGAATCGTCACAATCTTGGTCACACATGCTTTGCTCAACAGGTAACAGATCGTGAGCATGGCCAATGTGCAAAACCGATAATATAGTAAAAGCAGACAGCCAAACTATTAAAAATGATGAAGTAATTTTTTTAACTACAGCAAACATAAAAGTAAATTAATTAGTGCGTCTTTCAGGTCCCATTCTACGATCAGATGTGTCTCGACGATCACCCGAAGATCGGCGATCAATTTCCACAGATACAGTTTGTTTTCTGCGGTCAGCAACGCGGCGTTCACCAGACCGTCTTTCTTTTTCTCTATTGTTCATGTT
>CETL01084293.1_pt1 | contig 10830 bp, 4 predicted proteins | sample 356371 | NCBI WGS metagenome assembly CETL01 (sample SAMEA2622518, study PRJEB7988) | marine metagenome | biome: marine biome (ENVO:00000447); feature: surface water layer (ENVO:00002042); material: "saline water (ENVO:00002010), including plankton (ENVO:xxxxxxxx)" | depth 5 m | reverse complement strand
ACTAGATTTTACACATCAATTTGGAATAGATTTTGAATTTTAAAGATTTGTTACAAAATTAATCTATTTTATAATAATTGGTCAATGTATAATATTAAGCGGAAAGATTTTTTTTACTTTAAATAGAGGGGAATAAAATGAATAAAATAAAATATGTATTATTTTTATCTGTTTTTACTGTTTTAGTTTTTGCAAAGCAAATCAACCATTCAGTAAAAAAAGATATTGTTGTTAATTCGATGAATAACAGGTCTGCGGTAATGAATGTGAACTCATCAATTCTTCCAGAAAACAGGGAAGAAATTGATATTTGGGTTGATGATTTTGAGGTAGATCTTGGATGGGTAACGGGATCAGGATGGAGCTGGACGGAGGAAGATTCAAACAGCCCAACCCATAGTATGGTCTCTCCAAATGATGCAACTACAACAAACGGTTCTTGGAATCTTGTTTCACCTCCAATTGATTTGCCTGCACTTGGTGAAGGAGAAACAATGAATTTCAGTTTTTTCCTAAATGTTGATATGCCAGATTCAGATGGTGATGCTGATAATGGATTAGAAGATTACTACACAGTATCAATACAAGATACTGATGCATTAGCTTGGCAATCATCTTCAGTAAATTCATATGATGGTGATTCATGGTGGTGCGCAGAGGAAGGAGTTGGTGCTGAGGGTGGATATTTAGATAGCTGGATTCAGTTCTTAGATACACCATCTTTTACTGTGCCTGCAATGGGGATGATGAGCGCTGATATGATGTGGACAATTGAAGATCCTGCAGGCGCCGTTATTGCTGGCAGTTGTACTGATGGTTGGGATGCTGCAAACGTTAGAATTTCAACAGATGGTGGTCAAACATGGGAATTATTAAATGGTTCTGATCCATATGATTTTCAGTGTGGGTATGGTTGGATATGGAATTCTGACGAATATGATATTGGTGGTTCATTAAATGGTTTAGCTGCTGGTTGGGGTGGTGACAGCAATGGTTGGAATAACATTACATTTGACTTGTCTGCTTACTCAGGTCAAGACGTAATTGTAAGATTTGCATTTGGTTCAGATCCAGCCTATTGTACATTAGATGATGCTAGCATTACAGGTTTGCATGTTGATAATATTGTTGTTTCAGGTGCTTTAGATTGTACTCCTGAAAATAATTGCGATGTTTCTGTTGCAGGAGAAGTTTGGGTAGATCAATTTTATGATTACTTTGATGATGGTACAACCTATGATCCAAGACCTGGTAGTAATGGATGGGAAGAATATGTCGCAGGATATCCTTTTAACGGTAATGTATTTTTAGATATTTCAAGTTTCTCTGAAAAAACGGTTATCTTTAGAGTTCAATCTAGATATGATGATAATGATGATGGAGGTCAAGGTGCTGGTTTGTTTATTGATGATTTTAGAATTTATAAAGTATCTGGAGGAAATTACCCTCCACCATGGAATTTAGCTGGTGAAGGTTTAGGAAACGAAGCTGCTTTAACTTGGGCTGATATGAATGCATCAGGAACAGCTAATTATCAATTTGATAATGATGCGTTTAATAATGGAATTCAAATGTCAACAGAAGGAAGTACTGCATTTGCTGGAACAGAAATAACTTTGGCTGGTACTTCTAGTGTTAGTACCGTATCAATTTTTAATATTGGTAATCCCGGAGATGAGACAACTATCGCTGGTTTTGGCACTAACGGAACCCTCTATAGTAATGAACCATTGTACTCAGAGGATGTCGTGCTTGCAAATTCGGGATGGAATGATTTTCAAGTTAATTGGGACTTCAGCAATAATTATATCATTGCACATCAATTTACTTATATAGATTCTATTACTGGTGCTGGTACTTTAGCAGCTCTAGATGAAACTGCATCACCTTCAGTTGCAAGTAAAGTACTATTTTCAGGAGGTGCATGGGATGATTGGAGTTCAGCTGGTGCAGCAATAGGTGATGGTGAGTGGGGTATTAGAGCTACAGTTTCATTTGATGGTGCAAATGTTACTTATAATGTGTATAGAGATGGTGCTCCAATTGCAAGTGGTTTAGGTGATAATTCTTACAGCGATTTAGATGTTACCAATAATGTTACATATGTTTATGCTGTAAGCGCAACATATTCTGATGGAGAAGAAAGCGGACTTTCAGACACAGTTGAAGTTACACCACAAGCGCAAACAGTCCATGAGGAATATCATGATGATGGCTCTGCAGAAGACTCCTTTAATGCTGGTTCTGGTAATTTTACTGCAGTGAAATATTCAGCTATTGATGCAGGAGAAGGTGTAGTCAGATTCAAGTGGTATCAAATGGAAGATGGTGGTGCATTTTATTTAAAAATGTATGAGGATGTAAATGGCAATCCAGGAGCTGAATTTTATAGTCAAGTAATTGCAGGAGGATTATCTCAAGGTTGGAATACTAGAGATTTATCATCTGAAACACTTACGCTATCTGGGGATTTTTGGATAGGGACTAAAGAATTTAGTTCAACTAGTCCATTTGGTCTTGATACAACTTCAGATATGAGTATGTCATTTTCTAGAGTTGGTTCTACAGGTGATTGGACATCGATACCCGGTAATTTGATGGTTAGAGTTTTTCTTGACTGTGGTCTGAATTGTGAAGATGGCGCTGAGCCTAGTTGTACTGCTGGTGATGTAAATGCTGATGGTACAATCAATGTGCTTGATATTGTGAGTACAGTGGCATTTGTAATGAATACGCAGTCTCCAACCGATGATCAAGAATGTGCTGCTGATTTTAATGGTGATGGCATCATCAATGTATTAGATATTGTTTCTATTGTTGGTGTTATTACAGGAGGTTAATTTTTATAATTAAATGTTTAAATTAACTTTAAATAATATTCTGTTCAGGCTTAAGCCCCTACTTTTTTTATTAGGGGCTTTGAGCTTTTCTTTTTGTGATATTTCAAAATCAACGTTTCTGTTTTGTCTTAATTCAGATGTTCCCCCTCTTTCAATAAAAACAACCGAAAATGGAATTGAGACTGATATTAGTGAATTGAATTATTTCTTTGATAATAATGGTATAAATAAAATAGAGAAATGGATTCCTCAAGCAACAGATCAAGATTTTGATGGAGACATACATTTAAATAGAATTTATAGAGTATATATTTCAGATGAAAAGCAAGGTGAAATTAATTTAATTATTAACAATTTAGATAAAATGAATTTTGTTTATTATGCTGAAAATGAGTTTGTAAGAAAGCCCAAATACTATCCAAATGATGCGATGGCTAATATTCAGTGTAGTCTAAATTCTGTTAAAGCTCCTAGTGCATGGGATTTTTGGGATATTCCAAATGGTATTGTTCCAGACGGCTCAGAGGTTTTAATGGCATCGGTTGATACAGGAGTAGATTATACTCACCCAGATATTCAGTCTAATAGTTGGATAAACCAAGCTGAAATTCCTGAATTTATGGCTGAGACTGGATTAGATTACGATGGAAATGGCTTGGTTGAAGCTTCAGAAGTTGTACAATGGATGATTGACAATAATGTTGGTGATTTAAACGGTGATGGTTTAATTAACCTCAGAGATGCAGTTTCTGATGGTTCTCCTTTTGAGGATTTTGAAGATAATGATGGAAATGGCTATGCGGATGATTTACTTGGATGGGATTGTTCAGGTGATTATGGTACAGATGATAATGATCCGTTTCCTAAAGAAGGTGTAGGGAATGCTTCTACTTGGGCCCATGGCACTCATGTTGCTGGTATTCTAGCTGCAACAACTGATAATGAGCTTGGAATGGCGTCAACATCATATAATGGAAAATTTATTTCAATTAAGGCCTCCAGAGGTAATCAAAGCGGTGAACCTGGAATTAATGATGGTTATGCCGGAATACTTTATGCGGCAAAAGCTGGATATTATGCTGGGACATTTACAATAATTAATAATAGTTGGGGTGGTGGTGGATATTCTGCAAGTGAAAATGCAACAGTTAACACTGCTTTCAATACGTATGGAGCAATCAACGTTTGCGCTGCTGGAAATGGTGATGAGGGTGCGGGTTTGCAGGAGTATGGAGCTCATTATCCATCGAGTTATGAAAATTCTACATCTGTTTGTGCGATGGGATGTTCCGGTTCATGGGGGAATTGGGCAACGTATCATTATACTGTTGATTTAGCAGCTCCAGGAGAAAATATCCATAGTGCAATAATCGGAACAGGTTACGAAGCATGGGATGGTTCATCTATGGCGAGTCCTAATGCAGCAAGTTGTATAGGCCTTCTTAAGGCTTACTATCCTAATTGGACCAATCAACAGCTTTTAGATAGGATATACGCATCTGCTGATAGAAGAGTTTATGATATAAACCCTGAGTATGAAACATGTAATGGTAATGCTGGTGAAGATTGTTTTGGCCATGGAATGGTTGATATTTATAAGGCAATAGGTATGGATTTTTCACCAAATGTTTATATAAGCTCATCTAGTACTGATTTAGTGTCAGATGATGATGGCGTTCTCAACCCAGGAGAATTGGTAAATTTTTATGTTGATCTGTATAATGAAGAAGGCTGGGTTGATGCTAATGCTGTGATTGCATCCTTAACTACAAATAATAATGATGTAATAATTAATAATAGTATTTCTACTTATGGTTCATTGCCAAATGGATCAATTGCATCTCCAGATAATCCTTTTGAAATTCAACTTTCTCCTGATATCGCTTTAGGTGATATTGATTTTAATATTGATATAGTAGGAGTCAGTTCTTCTGGATACCAATACTCAAATTCAACTGACGTATCAATGCCTGTTAGTCTTTTTCAGTTTGGATTTCCATATGATACAGATAGTGAAATTAAGTCAGAGCCTCTCATTTTAGATTTAGATAGTGATGGAGCACTAGAGATTATTTTTGCGGATTATACAGGTAAAGTAAGAATTTTATCAGATGGTGTAGAAGTTGAAAATGAATCATTTCCTTTTGATACTGGGAACCAAATATGGGGAGCAATTTCTAGTGCTGATTTAGATTCTGATGGATTAATAGATTTTGTAGTAGCATCAAAAAGTAAATTTATATATGTTTTTGACATTAATGGGCTTAAGTCATCTTATAATGCAAATCGTTATTTGATTGGAACACCAGTAATTGGTAATATTGATGATGATTCAGATCTAGAAATTGTAGTTGGAGGTTACTCTGGTTCAACTTCTTCCAATCCTTTGTTTGCAATAAATTATGATGGTACAGATGTTGAGGGCTATCCATATGTTGTAGGGGAAAAGATTAAAGCTGGTGTTGCCTTATACGATATGGATGAAAATGGTATAGATGATATTATTTTCGGTACAGACAGTGACAACCTTCATGTTTTATTAGATAGTGGTGTTTCTGCTCCTGGCTTTCCGATTGACTTAGGAGATAGAATTCAAAGTGAGCCTGCAATATATGATTTAGGCTCAGAAAAAATAATTTTAACAGGCTGTAAAAATAATAATTTTTATGCTGTAAATTACAGTGATGCATCTTTAAGGTTTGTTTTACCTACAGCTGATGATATTTTTACATCTCCATCTTTTGATAGTAACAATATTTATTTTGGTTCCGATGATGGTAATGTTTATGGTGTTGATGTTGATGGAAACTTATTAAATAGCTTTCCATTAAATATTGGTTCATCTATTTTGGGTTCTGTAATGTTCCACGACTTAGATGGTGACGGTGTTTCGAATATGGTTTTTGGTACGGATTCAGGAGAATTATTTGCCTATGATTCAAATTTAGTTTTACTTGATAATTTTCCTATTAATTACCAAACACCGATATCTAGTTCTGTTCAAATAATTGATATTGACTCAGATGGCGATTTAGAAATTTTTACTGGTACATCTGGTGATTTAATTGCAATAGATTATAAAAATAATATTGATAATAACTCTCTAAATTGGTCAATTTTTAAAGGTAATTGGAAGAGGTCAGGATTTTATATTGCAACAGATTCTGTACCTGGCTCATGTGCTAATCCTATTCAAGGCGATGTGAATTGTGATTCAATTATCAATGTGATAGATATAATTACAATCATGAATATGATTTTAGGTTCAGATTTAAGTGATTTTTCAGATTATGAGATTTGGTCTGCAGATTTAAGTGGTGATAATGTCATCGATATTTTTGATATTATTACAATAGTAAATTTAGTATTAGAAAATTAGAATTGTTAATATTTTTTACAAAAATATCGTAGTAAAAAATGTTGCAAAATCATAAAATTAATTATAAAATAACGCTGATTTATATTCAGTTTTAAAGGAGGATAAAAAAAATGAGGAAATTTATTCCTATAGCCTTAGTTGGCTTTTTGTCTTTTGGAATCAGTTTTGCAGCTGTAAAAAAAGTTCCAAAAGGTGAAAAAAATATTCATAGATTTGAAAGAGCTCCATCAGAACACTCGGTTCTTGGACATGGCTCATCAAAAATAACAATGCCAAATACCCGTAATGCAGGTTATTTTACTTTAGTAGACTCTGCATCTAACGGTTATGGAATGGTTTCAGCAGCAACTAGACCATTGTTTGTAGATCCTGAAAATACAGGTTATTGGTTTTCTACATATAGACAATTTTACCAGGAGTTAGGTTCTCATGGTCAGCTTGGTGGTGCATTTTCTGAAGATGGAGAAAGCTGGGAAGTATATTTTAATTTAAATGCTAATGGAAACCCGCCTTGGGGTGGTGGAGGAATTGGCTGCGGTGAAGCAGGTTCACTTGGTGGGGGTTGCTCGCAGGCCAGATACCCAAGTTCAATTGGAACAGAGGATATCCCAATTGCAATGTGGACAGAGTATACAGGTGATACTTCTTCTGGTTCAGTTTATGGTGGTAGACCATATTATGCTTTTGATGATTTTGGCTGGGAGGGTGGTTCTTTTGCCTATCCTGTGGACGTAGATTTATTATGGAATACAGATACTAAAGATTTATGGGTAGGGTCTATAGCAGTTTCTTATAATGATGACGGCCCTGTTATCAATGCTGCTTTCAACGATTGGACGAGAGATAATAAATATTTATTTCAATCAGAGTATATTGATGATGCAACAATTATTATGGGTACCGAACAACTCATTATTAATGAACAGGCTGATTTAACTCCAGGGGATGCAGCTGGAAGCTTTAATACCTCCCCTTATGTATCATGTACACCAGAGGGTGTATGTGGTGTTGGAATAGTTGGTTTATTTCCTGGCGGCGAAACTGATGTCAGTGTAATATCAAATAATCATACTGGAATTTTTAGAATGTCTGAAGACCACGGTGCAACATGGATGGGTGGAACATCAGGTGATGTAACGCTAGGTCACGCTCCATCTGTAGATGGTGTAGGATATTATTTCATTCCAGATAATGTTTTCGATGATTTACTAAACACTCAATTTATGTATGAAGTTGTAGATGAATGCGCTGGTACACCTCCTGATATGATAAATGATTTTTGGACATACTATGAAGATGATTTCAAGCTTGATAGAAATGGTAATCCGCATTTCTCTATTCAGCTTCTTGGATGTGGTGTAGAATTTTGCTATTATGAGCCTAATTCTGGATGGTATCATTTTACAATAGATAAAGATTATTTAGATAATCCTGGGCCTGTCAATACTGAAACTGGTTGGAATTGGTCATTTGTAATGTCGGGTGCAACTACATGGAATTGGACTGAAATGTTGGGTACATCATATGTTGGTAGCACTCATGGCAGTTTGGCTTTTTCTACAGAAAATACCGACATAATGTATATGGTGACCAACATGGCTACTGGAGGAAATGATGATGATTATGCTGGAGACCCTGCAAACTTAGAAGATCCTTGCTACTTTGCCACTTGGGCTGATTACCCAACATGGTCAGAAGATATTTATGTTGTTAAGTCTGAAGACGGCGGTCGTACTTGGTGGAATCCTTTAAACGTAACAAATACTCCTGATATATCTGGAGGTATTTGTCCTAATGGATATCCTAAATGTGATCAAGCTGAACAATATCCTCATGCTGCACAATGGGCCACTGATGATCAAGTTTACATCCAATATCAAATGCCTAATTGGGAATTTAATGAAATTGGAGATCTACTAGGTGCAGATTTCATGAATAGGTTATATATTGGCTGGGCTGAAGTTACTGATTCTGATATCCCAGAATATTATGTTCCTGGTGAGTCAACACCATCGTGTTATGCTGAAGTTGGTGATATAACGGCTGATGGAATTTTAAATGTCTTAGATATTATCTCACTTGTTAACCACATATTAGGTGTTTCCCCATTAGTTGACACATGTGCTGCTGATTATCAGCCTGATACAGTCATTAATGTTCTTGATATTGTAGGAATGGTAAATTATATACTTGGAATTGGTTTGCAATCAAGTATCATTGAACCACCAGCTACTGAGGTCGTTATACATGCTTCAGATGAGTTATATTTAGAGTCAAATGGAAATGTGCAAGCAGTTCATTTAGTTCTTTCATCAGACAATGAGCTTGATGTACAATTTTCTGAAAATTATATTTCAGAATCCCATTATGATTCGATTTCTGGAAAAACTACAATGATTATTGTTTCTGATAATTTAGACTTGAATGAAATTGCTGAAATTTCAGGAAAATATGAAGTAGTTGAATATGAAGTTGTTACCTATGATAACTCTATTAAAAACTCAGTAATGATTGATAACAATAGAATTGGTCTTAATCAATCTCCTGCAGGTTCAAACGCTTTACCAAATGGTTATAGAGTAAGTAGTGCTTATCCAAATCCATTTAATCCAATGACTAGCTTCAATATAGATTTAGATCAAGAATCTTTTGTATCAATTAAAGCTTACAATATATTGGGACAGCTAATAGCTGATGTATTTAGTGGTAATGTTCAAGCTGGATATGGAAATCAAATTTCTTGGGATGCTTCTAGTGTATCAAGTGGTATTTATTTTATGCAAATACAAGTTGATGATAATTTAGAATCTCAGAAAGTTTTATTGGTAAAATAAAAATGATTTTTACGAGGGAGCCTGTCTCCCTCGTAATTTGAATTAACTTAATTAATTAAGGAAAACGTAAACATGAAAAAAATATTGTTATTAATTGGAATGACAACCTTTACTTTTGCATTAAATGTGAATTTATATACATGTGGTGCATCTGTTAATGGAAATGAAGTAACATTTGATGTTTGTATGGATAGTGATGATGCAGTTGGTGGGATTCAATTCACTTTTGATGGCGGATCAAGTGGCCTTGCGTTGACAGGTGCTACAGGCGGTTTGGCTGGCGATGCAGGTTTTACTGTATCAACAAGTGGAAGTGGAACTGTTCTTGGTTTTTCATTTACAGGTGCTCAGATTCCTGCATCTTCTGGACAAGTCCTAACAAGTGTTACAGGAACATTTACTGATGGCTCTTTAACAACTGTTGGTCCTGTTATGGGTGGAAGCGATGCTTTTTCAACTCCTACTGCTCAGCCTGGAACTGTAACTACAGAATCCAGCCAATGGGATGGTGCTAACACACTCGATGCAGATTCTATTTTGCCATCAGTTTATAGCTTAAAGGAAGCATACCCAAATCCATTCAATCCTACAACTACAATCGATTATACGCTAAAAGAGAGCAGTGATGTTTCTATCGTTGTATATGACCTTGTAGGTAGAGAAGTCAAAACTCTTGTTAACGAGTTTAAACTGTCTAATGGCGGTGAAACTTATTCTGTTGTCTGGAATGGAACAGATAATGCAGGACAAATGGTATCTTCAGGAATTTATATTTATAGAATGGTTTCTAATGATTTTGCAAAAAGTCATAGAATTACATTGATGAAATAGATTAAAGTTTAGCTCTAAAAAGGGTGTCTTTTGACACCCTTTTTTTTTGTAAAAGAATATTTAAAATAAAGTTTGCATAGATGTCGCTTTATACTTTAAATTACCAAGCTGTCCACGGACAGCATTTTATTCTGGTTAAAGTTTTTTGAAAATTTAGAAGATTTGTGTGGGGATTTAACTCGTTTTTCCATTTGACTATTAATAAATTAAAATAAAACATACAATGGAGAGTTTGATCCTGGCTCAGGACGAACGCTGGCGGCGTGCTTAACACATGCAAGTCAAGGAGAACGTTTTCTTCGGAAAACAAGTAAACTGGCGAACGGGTTAGTAACGCGTAGGCAACCTGCCCTTTAGATTGGGACAACCCTGTGAAAACGGGGCTAATACCGAATAATATTTATTATCTCTGGATAATAAATCAAAGTAGGCTTCGGCTTATACTATTGGATGGGCCTGCGTCTGATTAGCTAGTTGGTAGTGTAATGGACTACCAAGGCAACGATCAGTAGGTGGTTTGAGAGGATGATCACCAACACTGGGACTGAGATACGGCCCAGACTCCTACGGGAGGCAGCAGTGAGGAATTTTGCGCAATGAGCGAAAGCTTGACGCAGCAACGCCGCGTGATTGAAGAAGATCTGAGGATTGTAAAAATCTGTTATAAGGGAAGAACAGTATATATTCTAACAAAGTATATGTTTGACGGTACCTTATTAGAAAGCCCCGGCTAACTTCGTGCCAGCAGCCGCGGTAATACGAGGGGGGCAAGCGTTGTCCGGATTAATTGGGCGTAAAGAGTTCGTAGGCGGATTAGTAAGTCGATATTGAAATACAATGGCTCAACCATTGACACAGTATGGATACTGCTAATCTTGAATTATGTAGAGGTAAGTGGAATTTCTGGTGTAGCGGTGAAATGCGTAGATATCAGAAGGAACACCAA
>CETL01011165.1_pt1 | contig 10860 bp, 8 predicted proteins | sample 356371 | NCBI WGS metagenome assembly CETL01 (sample SAMEA2622518, study PRJEB7988) | marine metagenome | biome: marine biome (ENVO:00000447); feature: surface water layer (ENVO:00002042); material: "saline water (ENVO:00002010), including plankton (ENVO:xxxxxxxx)" | depth 5 m | reverse complement strand
AGTAAAGCGTTTGCCCAATATTTGGAAATTTATAAACGTGAGTTCATAAGAGAACTCAAAAAAAGAGAAGATAAAGATCTTAAGGAAGAAGTAATTCACAAAATTAATTATATTGAAGGTATTGATGCAAGAGTGTTTGTATCAATTCTAGAGGGTGTTACACCATTTTCTGGTGATGAGTTGAGGGACTACAAAGACAGTGTCCAATTCCTGGATGGAGCATTTCATCATTACAGAACGAAGTCATACACGCGGTTAGTTCGACTTCACAACGAAATAGTAAATAAATCACTAAATGCAGAAGAAATTAAAGATAAAGTCTCTTCTAAAGCTGATAAATTATCAGAGTTGATACTAGAAACACGAAGAATATTGCTCGTAAAAGTAGGATTAGGTTCAGGTGTAAGAAGAACTCAAGGTCTTGAGTGTCATCCCAATGTTGCAGTTGGTGAGGTTTCCGGACATTTTATAAAATTACCATCAGACTACTCTAATCTTAATCAAGTACCTGTAACCACAGCAGCAGATATGAGGACAGGCGTTTATTACACTACTCACGCTAATAAAAGAGCTTTTCCGTTTTTTGCACTTGATCACAACCCAATAAAGAATGATCAGTTTAATCCTGAAGACTATGTAGCGATTCCTTTTGAAATTGGTGCATGGAATATATTATGTTATATACATAAAACTCGGGGATATATAGAAATTGAACCTGGTCTACTTAACTTGTTTCCATTTTCTAAAGTAGAAAATATAACAACTAAACAACCAGATGGAATATTTGTGCTTGGCTGCCCTAATTCAGATATGAAAGATTTGGGATATTATCATGATAAAGACAATGACTTATTGGTTGGTTTAATTCCAGGTCTTGATGAATGCCAGTATTTTGGATACGGTAAAAAACCAATGCTTACATTGCATAATGTGTTGTGTATTCTTAAAGGAGATTTACCTCTCCACTGTGGAGCAACAAGATATGTGGTTAGATTTGATGAAAAGACTGGTGATCCATATATTTTCGATTCGCTTATTAAAGCTGACGACATGGGCAGAGCAATCCTTGAAAAAAATGGTGGTGATGAAGAAGTACCATATTTCTACGGAACAGAAACTGGAGCGTTTGCATGCTTAGATGGTTTTAGCGAATATGCAAAAATGCAAATGGAAGGTAGAGAGATTGGTTACAATAAACATTCTGGAACAAACGCACGACAAATCGTGCCTGTAACTGAATACTCTGAAATCTCAACAGGCTCAGAGTTAGATATTTTACTATACCTTAATAACTACGACATTATTCCTAAAGGGGAAAGTTGTATGAAAGCAGATATGAAACCAGATGATGCTCTAGAACATTTCAGGAGTGGCGCAAGAGTGGCAGCTGGAAGTACACAAACTCATCGCGGAGAAGTTGAGATTAGTTACTGGGCAAATCCATTTCCGCTCCTTAAAGATAACGACTGGAAAGTTTTACCTGAGCACACAGACATATGTGAGAAATTTGAGCAAATAGAAAAGAGATTTTTTGACAATTTCAAAAAAAGAGTTAAATCAGGAAAAATGAAAATAGGAGTAGCTCACAGTATGTTAATGGCTGGTGTTTACAAGGAGAGTACTGATGATGTTTTAACTAAAGGAGGTTTCTCTGAAAGAGATCTTGTAGAACATCATGGGCCAGAGCGTGCAGCACATGATATGATTGATCTTATCAAACAAACAGCAATTGAAAAAAGAAAAAGACTTGGTGGAGATGCCAAAGAGGTAGATGTAACTATCGCTACTATCGGAGATAGTAGAACCGGAAAGTCTGAAATGGCAGAGAAAATGGAAGGAGTTCTTAGTATGAGTTTAATTTAGCTCATGGTCACTTTTATTAGTATTACTTGACTTATTTGACAAAATACATATCATATAGATATTCAATATAGTTTCTTAATCCAAACCTTTTATTACATTTTTATTACTAGAGGACACACAAGTGAGTACAGTACAAAATATTACGGATGCTAATTTTGAAACAGAAGTTCTCAAATCAGAAACTCCTGTTTTAATAGATTTCTGGGCAGAATGGTGTGGGCCTTGTAAAATTCTTGGGCCTGTTATCGATGAAGTATCAGGTGGCTACGATAACGTTAAGTTCACTAAGCTTAACATAGATGAAAACCCTCAGACCGCACCAAAATATGGCATTAGAGGTATACCAACTATAATGATCTTCAAAAATGGAGAACTCGTAGCTACAAATGTAGGTGTACTTACAAAAAGTGAACTAGAAAAATTTATTAATGATAACACCTAAGAGGGAAAACTTTTCTACCATACTACTTTCAATAAAGCATTAAACAATAAAAAAATATGAATCTCACTGAACTTAAAGACAAACCTATCAAAGAATTAGTAGCAATGGCTGAAAAAATGGGTGCTGAGAATGTTGGTCGTCTAAGAAAACAAGATATAATATTTTCCATCCTCAAAAATCATTCGTCTAGTGGTGAAGACATATCAGGTGGAGGTGTTCTTGAGATCTTACAAGATGGATTTGGTTTTTTGAGAAACTCAAGTAGTTCCTATCTTGCAGGGCCGGATGATATTTACGTTTCGCCGAGTCAAATTAGAAAGTTCTCTCTAAGAACCGGGGATACAGTTGAAGGTAAAATTAGGCCGCCAAAAGAGGGTGAGCGCTATTTTGCTTTACTTAAAGTAGATAATGTGAATTTTGACTCTACTGAGAATGCTAGACATAAGATCCTTTTTGAAAACCTGACTCCCTTGCATGCAAATAAAAGACTCAGGTTAGAGGTTGGAAACGGTAGCAGAGAAGATATATCAGGTAGACTTGTAGATATAGCTGCGCCTATAGGAAAAGGACAAAGAGGACTCATTATATCACCTCCAAAAGCAGGTAAAACCATAATGCTTCAACAAATTGCTCAAAGTCTCACAACTAATAATCCTGAAGCCATCCTTATAGTCCTGTTAATAGATGAGAGGCCAGAGGAAGTTACTGAAATGTCAAGAATGGTAAAAGGTGAAGTTGTTGCAAGTACATTTGATGAGCCAGCCAATAGGCATGTTCAAGTTGCTGAAATGGTAATCGAAAAAGCTAAAAGGTTAGTCGAGCATAAAAAAGATGTAATCATTCTATTAGATTCGATAACAAGATTAGCACGTGCGTACAACACGATTGCACCATCATCTGGAAAAGTTTTGTCAGGTGGGGTTGATGCGAACTCTTTGACTAAACCAAAAAGATTTTTTGGAGGAGCAAGGAATATTGAGGAAGGAGGAAGTTTAACCATTCTTGCAACTGCTCTTATAGATACTGGATCAAAGATGGATGAAGTTATCTATGAGGAGTTTAAAGGCACGGGTAATATGGAAGTGCATCTCGATAGGAGAATTGCTGAAAAAAGAATCTATCCTGCCATCAATATCAATAGATCAGGCACAAGAAGAGAAGAGCTTCTCACTACTCCTGATGAACTACAGAAGATTTGGATTTTGAGAAAAGTACTTCACTCTATGGATGAGCTCGATGCTATGGAATTTATGCTTAACAAGTTACAAGCTACAAAGACTAATTCAGAATTCTTCGAATCAATGAAGAAATAATTATCTTCCAATATCCTCCCTAAAAAACGTTAATTCATTATCCTCATTCCTAAACTCCTTATCCGTATAAGTTCTAATTTTCTTAATATTTTCGTAGGCTAAATTGATACATTTTTGCCTATCCGAACCAAAAGTATTAATTGTTAGAATTCTACCACCTACTGATTTAATCCTATCATCTTCCATAGCGGTTCCAGCATGGAATATTTTTAAATTTTCACTCTCGTTAATATCTGATAAATCAATATAAAAATCTTTTTTGTAAGCATTCGGGTACCCACTAGCTGCAAGGACTAATGTACATGAGTAATGTTTCTTCTCATTCATGTAATCCAAATTACAATCACTGTTTCCATCATGTTTTTTATCAATTATTAAGTTTAGAAAATCAATTTTCATATTTTCAAGGTAAATCATTAAGTTTTGTGTTTCCGGGTCTCCCATCCTACAATTATATTCTAATACTTTGATATCATTGTTCTGATCAATCATTAGACCTAAATATAAGAATCCTAAATAACGCATATTGGTATTTTTGAGCTGCTCATTTATACCAATAATAGTTTTTGTTAGTATTTTCTCTATCTCGATGTGAAGTTTAAATATAGTGTTCTTGTGTTCATCAAGTATTGGATGAATAATTGCTCCCATCCCACCTGTGTTAGGGCCAGAATTATACTCATCCCTTGATTTATAATCTTTTGTCCATGGTAGAGATGTTTCAAAAGAAGGACCATTAAAATTACAAACATATATGGCTGATAATTCTTGTCCAACTAGAAAATCTTCCATAATTAATTTTTGTGAGTGTTCTGAACTAAATATTTTTTTTATTGCCTCTATAGCTTCTTGTTCTTCATTACAAATTATTACCCCTTTCCCAGCTGCCAAACCGTCAGCCTTTATTACGCTTGGGTACTTTATTTGATTAAGATGGCTCATAGCATCTTCGAGGTTATTAAATTCTCTGTAATTTGCTGTAGGTATTCCATTTCTAGACATGAATTTTTTAGAAAAAACTTTTGATCCCTCTAGTTCTGCGAATTCTCTTGAAGGACCAAATATTTTTAAACCTTTATCTCTAAATTTATTAACTATACCATCTACTAAAGGTGCTTCAGGCCCTACTATTGTCAAATCAACTTGATTGGATTTTACGAAATCTATTATTTTTTTTTGTTGGTCTAAAGTTATATCCACATTAGTGACTTTATCCTCGTGAAATGTTCCTGCATTCCCCGGACAAACATATACTTGAGAAACAATCTCAGATCTTGACAACTTCCATGCAATAGCATGCTCTCTTCCGCCCTGACCTAAAATAAGTATTTTCATCTTGCTAATGTTTAAAGACTCTAGTTCCACTGAAAACCATTGATATTTTAAGTTTATCTGCGATATCAATGATAACTTTGTCTCTAAGCGACCCACCTGGTTGAATAATGCTAGTTACACCAATTTTATGGGCAAGATCCACATTATCAGGAAAGGGAAAAAATGCTTCAGATGCCATAATCGAACCTTTTAAATTTATCTTGAAATTTTTCGCTTTCTCTTTTGCAATTTTTGTTGAATCGATACGACTCATTTGACCAGCCCCTATACCAAGTGTTGTTTTATTTTTAACAAATACAATAGCATTCGATTTTACATATCTTACAACTTTGAAGGCAAATATTAAATCTTCAGTTTGAGTTTGGCTTGGCTTTTTCTTTGTAACTACCTTAAGATCTTTTTTAGTAATTTCTTTATTATCTGATGTTTGAATTAAAAGTTTATTTTTTAGTGATTTGATTTCATAAGATTTTACTCTTTTTTTAGTATTTTTAATAACCACGAGTCTCACATTTGGCTTCTTCTTTAATACGCCCAAGCATGCTTTATCAGTACTAGGCGCAACTATTACCTCGACGAATTGTTTATTCAAAATTTTTGCTAAAAGCCTGGTTGTCAATCTTCGATTAATTGCTATTATCCCACCAAATGATGAAATCGGGTCACATTTGAAGCTTCTTTGATAAGCTAACTCTATAGATGAACTCTCTGATACTCCGCAAGGGTTAGCATGTTTTACTATGACGCATGCAGGTTTAGAGAATTGCTGGACACATGAATGGGCGCAATCTGCATCCACAAGATTGTTATATGAAAGTTCTTTGCCAGATAATTTTGAAAAATTAAAATTATCGAAATTTGGCGATGAGATTTTATAAAGCACAGCATCTTGGTGAGGATTTTCACCGTATCTGAGTGTTGAGTCCTTCTCAAGGTCTATAGATGTAAAAGGATCACCTAAAACAGTTTCATTTTTAGAGTCATCGTTTAAATAACTTGTTATAACTCGATCGTATTGGGAGGTATGATTATATACCTTCGCAGCTAATTTTTTTCTTAGCTCTAAAGTGGTTTTACCACTGTTTTGTATCTGCTCTAATGCAGTCACATAGTCGTCAGGATCAACAAGAGTAGTTACTCGATAGTGATTTTTTGCTGCAGCTCTTAACATAGCAGGCCCGCCAATATCAATGTTCTCTACAGCATTATCAAAAGTGCACTTAGGATCAGCAATTGTTTTGAGGAATGGATATAGATTAACAATTACTATATCTATTAATTTATAGTTATCATTTAATTTATTCAAGTCATTTGCTTTTCTTGCTAAAATCCCTGCATGTATTCTAGGATGCAAAGTTTTTACTCTGCCATCTAGGATTTCCTCAAAATTAGTAAAATCAGATACTGTAATTATTTTTACTCCATGTTTTTGTAAATATTTTGCAGTTCCACCTGTGGAAATGATTAGATAGTTGAGGTTGACTAAAGTTTTTGCGATTTTTTCGATGTTCGTTTTATCAGAGACGCTTATAAGAGCAATTTTTTTCTCTTTATCTGACATTATCAAGCGCTAATTCCATATTCTTTGATTCTCTTGATTAAAGTCCCTCTATTGATGCCAAGATAATCTGCGGTTTTAGTTACATTGCCATTTAGATGCTTCAAAACAGTTGATATCAGAGATTTTTCTACTTCAGATATAAAAAGATTATGCAAATTATTTACTCCTTGTCCATTCATTTTATCGATATAAGTAATTGTTTCATTCTTAATGATTTTACTTAGCGACGAATTTACCTTTTTAAGTGATTTTTTCATTTTTTAAAAACTGGCCCCCGGATATTTGATTATATCGACGTTGAAAATTAATAAATGGTCTAGATATATTACAATTATAATAACAAACTATAAAGTGAAAATTATCTTTTTCTTTATTAAATATTAATGAACACAATTGCTATGATTTAGATGAAACAGGATGAATATTATGTAATCAATGTTAGAATGATTATAATTATTAGCGAAAATTTAATATTGTAATGGCAAAAATATCTAAATGTGTAATATTTGGTGGTACAGGATTTGTTGGATCAAATTTTGCTCAAAAATTATCACCACTTGCCACAGAAATAGTTGTTGTTACCAGAAATATTGAGAGGAATAAATCTCTTAAGATGATTCCTAATTTAAAATTAGTTCCTGCAAGTATAAGTGACTCTAAATCAATCAGAGATATTCTAAAGAACGCAGAGATCGTTGTAAATACAGTTGGTATTTTAAATGAATTTGATCAAATTAATACTTTCGAAAATATTCATTTCAAGTTTCTTCAACGTCTATCACAAGAAATCAAGGTAAATAAAATAAAACGTTTCCTTCATATAAGTTCACTGAATGCGAAAGCGGATCAGATAAGTGACTATCTGCATACAAAAGGCAAAGCAGAGGACTTTATACTTAATGAAATGAGTTCATTTTGTAATACTACTATATTCAGACCATCAATCGTATTTGGTGAGGAAGATTCTTTCTTTAATAAATTCGCAAAACTCCTGAAATTTATCCCGATATTTCCACTCGCTTGTCCCTCTGCAAAATTTCAACCTATCTACGTCGGTGACTTAACTGACTATATGATCAACTGTATATCTGATATTGAAACTTATAATGAGAAGATCGATATGGTAGGTCCTAGAACTTATACTTTTAGTGAGTTAATTAAACTTACGACTAAAACCATGGGTGTCAAAAGAATTATAATTCCGCTTAATGACCCTCTCTCAAAGATACAGGCATATGTTTTTCAAAATCTACCTGGGAAACTTTTTACCATAGATAATTACCATTCACTGCAAATTGATAGTGTGAGTGAAAATGGTTATGTAGGTAAGACGACTGTAGAACAAAAGTTATCAAATTATCTAAATATCAAAGATAAATCAGAAGAACTTAGAAAAAAAGCTGGGCGAAAGAAATGAAAATTTATCTTGTAGGTGGTGCAGTGAGAGATAAACTCCTCGGCATAGAGCCTAAAGAGAGAGATTGGGTGGTTGTAGGAAGTACTCCTAAAGAGATGAAAAAAAATGGCTTTAAACAAGTTGGTAAAGATTTTCCAGTTTTCATACATCCTAAATCGGGAGAAGAATACGCTCTTGCAAGAACTGAGAGAAAATCCGGACACGGTTATACAGGTTTCGAATTTAACACTAACTCAAATGTGACCTTAGAAGAGGATTTAGAAAGGAGAGACTTAACAATAAATGCAATTGCTGAGGATGAGTCAGGTGAATTAATAGACCCATTTCAAGGAAAAAAAGATATAAAAAATAAAAAGCTCAGACATGTCTCCAATGCCTTTTCCGAGGACCCTCTCAGAGTCCTTAGATTAGCGAGATTCATGGTGAAATTCCCTAAATTCAGCGTTGACCCTTCAACTATAGATATGGTTAAAGAAATTGTCGATTCAGGCGAATTAGCATATTTAACAGGTGAGAGAGTTTGGCTTGAGATGTATAAATCAAATCATATTGATGAATTTTATACTAAATTAGAATATTTGAAAGCAACGGAAAAAATTACAGGCGTTCGCATGATAAATAAATCCAGGGAAATGGACTTTGAAAAGGGAACCAGTAACAAGTTATCAAAAAAGATCCACCAAATTTCATATTTTATTAAATCTTGCGTAGATGATGTGGATACGTTCTGTGATGAACTAAAAATACCTAATGAGTATAGGGACCTTGCAAAGATTCTCAAAAAATGTGAGCAAGATATATTAGAATATGTTCCTGAAATAGGAGAGTACGAAAAGTTACTTGAACTTATAGATAGACTTGATATTAGAAAAACAGAGAGACTGAATAATTTTTTTGAGTGCATTGACATAAGTGATGAACTAAAGATATTTTTTGAATCTTTTATAGATAGAATTAAAAATTTCAGGTTAAATCAGAAGGATCAGAAAAAGCACAAAGATGAAATCATTAGATTAATCAAAACTACCCATGAAGAAATAGCTCGAGATCATATTATGAACTATTTGAATTCTCGATCTATTTAAATCCCAATCAATACAAATCCTAACAATAACCTGTAAATAACATAAGGTATAAAAGATATTTTATTAATTGTAGTTATGAAGAAATGTATCGTCAAATAAGATGCTATAAACGACAATGTTGCTCCTAAAAGATGCTCTGTAAATATATTATAATCGCCAATGCTATATAATTCAGCAGATTGATAAACTGTCGCCATAAAAATAGCTGGAATAGATAACAAGAAAGCTATTTTTACTGAGTTTTCTCTGCTGAAATTTACGAATAAAGCTGCAGTGATTACAATGCCTGATCTTGAAACTCCTGGAATAATAGCAAGTGTCTGCATTAAGCCAATAAAAATAATTATGTATACACTAATAGATTCCAAATTGTTATATTCAACTTTTTTTCTCATATCAGCTAGATACAAGACAACTGCAAAAATAATCGTCATTACAGCTATAGAATTAACAGATCGCAAGTTTATCGATACAAAATCCATAAACCCTAAAGCTACTATTGGAAGAGGAATAGATCCGATTATAATAAGTTTGATATAATTCTTGCCCTCATTTGATAGATATAGAACTTGGCCTATTTCTCGCCTGTAATAAATCAAAATCGCAAGCAATGATCCAGCATGCAGGGCAATATCAAAACCTAAGCCTTGATCCCTCATTCCCAAAAACTTAGACATTAAGATTAAATGTGACTGACTAGATATGGGTAAAAATTCAGTAATTCCTTGAACAATGGCAAGAAGTACTATTTGCAAGATTTCCACTTATAAAATGTCCTTTCTATTGAAATTCTTAGATGCTAGCAGTGGATTTGAGTAATTTTTAGTAATTATCAGCGCCTTAAAGATATCGCCCATTGCATTAGATAATATTAGGTTCTTTAGTTTATTGATTTCAATCACTTTTTCCTCATCACTAAATGCTCTCTCTTCAAATACATCTAGTATACCCAAATTAATCAAGAACTTAGATTGTTCTAAATAACCTGATACTTCTAATTTCAATTTTTTAAAGATATATGCCAGATATGAGAAGTTTACAAACGAAGAAACATCTTGTAAACCAATATTCTGAAAAGGATCAAAATTTGCTTCATGATTATGAATACAAACCAGAGTGCCACTTTTCCGATCAGGTAAGAAGTACTCTTTCATGTTGTATCCATAATCCACTATAAAAACTACTCCCATATTTAACATTTTGTTAATATTATTGACCCAAGTTTCATAATTGAAATTTATTTCACTCTCATAGTTATCATAGTTTGATAATGTATCGTAACATTGTAAATTTTTAAAAATATTTCTAAATTTTTTTGTTTTGTCTACCCATTGCATTGTGAAATCTCCCTGATAGCCTACAAAAAGTTGAAAGAATTTATCATTTGCTATTTTAAATCTTTCGGTAGGCAACACGTCGAAAAATTCATTGCAAACTATTAATCCGTTTATCTCTGTAATCTCTTCACATTTAACCCATTTCACAATATCACTTAATTCAGGTATTTTTTTCATGATGTTAATTCTCTGTGACTGAATCAATTTTTCTGATGTTTCGATAATATAGAAAGTTTTTGGGAGAGCTTTTTTCTTGGACAAATGCTCCATGATAGATATTACTAGACTTCCATCTCCAGCGCCGATCTCTAATATTTCTGGTTCAGCAATAGCGTTACGCAAATTGATGAACTCATTTGCTATAGAAGCTCCAAAGAGACTTGACGTTATAGGTGAGGTTATGAAATCTCCTTTTCTACCAAAAATATCTCCGGTATTATAGTAGCCATATAGATTATGGAAAAGCAGGATTTCCATATATTCTGAAAAAGATATAATCCCATTTTT
>CETL01112525.1_pt1 | contig 10904 bp, 9 predicted proteins | sample 356371 | NCBI WGS metagenome assembly CETL01 (sample SAMEA2622518, study PRJEB7988) | marine metagenome | biome: marine biome (ENVO:00000447); feature: surface water layer (ENVO:00002042); material: "saline water (ENVO:00002010), including plankton (ENVO:xxxxxxxx)" | depth 5 m | reverse complement strand
ATCTACGGTTATGGTATTTAATTTTACTGTATTGACCGTTTGATCTTGTACGGAAGCATTGCCTGCCGCATCCTTGACAGAATTTGCCTGGACGAACAGGCGTAGCGTTTCCGAACCATTTGCTACACCGGTCAGTGAAATACCCAAGGATACCGAATCAGCTTCGTGAAAAATACTAGACGGAAGCGCAGAAACCAGTTTAGCGCTACCCCCTGTTAATGTAAATGAAAAAGCTGTTGGCGATAATGCGCCGGTTGATCCGATTCCTTTGATGGTCTCAGTAAACTTAACATTGACCGTTGAATTATCTGCAGCAACCGTCAATGCGGCTACCTCAGCAGGATAGACGTCCTTGAGGGTGACCTCCTTTTTTGCAGGAGCGGCACCTGCCGAATTATTTGCGTCGTCAAAAACCGAATCAGGTGCAAACGACACGCTTAATACTTCGGACCCATTGGGGTACACGTTAAACGCTAAGCCAAGTTCAAATTGGGTAGAATTTATGACTTTGAAACTCGAAGGTGTACTGCGTGCCAAAGTTGCTACCCCCCCAGTGACGGATACAACAAAATCTAGCGAGTCTACAGCACGCGCTTGCCCGCTTGCGCCAAAAATATCTTCATTAGTTACCACCAGGATATTCTTTTCTTCCGATCCCAATCCCGCCGAAACGATATAGGGGGCAACGTAATCGGTAAGCGTTAAAATAAATTCCTTTTTCTGGGTGTCGTACCCATTATCGTACTTATCAAAAATATTAGCAGGAACAATAGTCACAACTAATTTTTCAGTTCCAACGACCTCTCCAGTTAAGTTGAGATCAATCGTATACGAGTTATTTTGGGTCGTATCATTATTGGTAACCGTACTAACGCTGGCACTGGAAAGCTGCGCTTTCCCGCCACTGATCGAATAATTTGCAAAAGCAGCAGGTGCAAGGTTTCCGCTGCCACTCGTATCAGGAAAGACCGCTTCGCTGAATGTGACGAGAATGCTTTTGTAGTCCTGCGCCACGGTTAAGGTTTCTACGAAAGGTGCGGTTTTGTCCGTCAGGTTTGTAGAATTCGTATTGGCTTGTTCTACTACTGCGGCATTTCCACTCGCGTCAAAGATTTGACTTGCCACCGGGACAACGGTCAACACTTCCGATCCGTTTGCCGTTCCGGATAGAGATAATCCTAGTGTGTACGTATTGGAATTAATGGCGATACTGGAAGGAGTGGCGCTTGAAAGCGTTGCGGTTCCCCCGCTCAGTGCTAATGCAAAATCGCCCACCTCAAGCGCACCACTGCCTCCCGAAGTATTGTAGACTGCCTCTGAAAAAGTTACCGCTGCGGTGGCGTTGGTACTTGGAACTACCACCCCGGAAATTGTGGGTTTGGTTAAATCTTTTAAGTTCACTGTTTTGGTATTATCAGAAACAGTCGCAGCAGATCCATCTGCATCGTAAATGCTGGTATCGTTGGCGGGTTTTACGGTCAACACTTCCGAACCGCTTGCTGTGCCTGAAAGCGGAATACCAAGGGTATAGGTGTTGGAAGATTTGGTAATGGAAATAGGGGTTGCTCCTGTCAGCGTTGCGGTCCCCCCACTTATAGAGAGCGCAAAATCCGATACTTCAAGGTCCCCGCTTCCACCGTTCGTCCGGTACGCCGGTTTAGTGAATGTAACTGCTACAGTACTATTGTCATTTGCAACCGCTACAGATGACATGCTGATACCAAATGAAACCGAACTATGATAAACACGAGTTTTGTTATCTGCTCGCATTGATCTTGAATATATATCAACATTACCAGAATTAAAGATAGCTACTGGTTCATAAGTACTGTAGGCAGTGGAAGTGTATTCCTTGGTGCCACCCCACGCGCTTCCGTTAAATATTTGAGATGTTACAACATATTTATTACTGGCATTATATTGAACATATATTGCCATTAATTCGCTCGCAGATACGGATTGCAAAAACATACTGCTAGTAATGATTTGTAAATCTGCAGGAGTTATTAGCGTTGGAGCTGTCCATCCTCCTGCTGAGGTCCAGGTCTTCACAGCGAATTGAGACTTATTATTATCATTGTAGCGAGCATATCCCAAATAAAGTTTTCCATTCAATGATGTAGCAAAATTACTATATCCATAACGTTGAACATAATTATGTTGTCCAGTATTGTCTGTAGTGATTGAGGTTGCTGCAGATGCTGTTCCATTTGCTACCACGGAATGTTGAATTTGAGTTTTATTGCTAGGCCTTTCCTGTGTAAATAGATGAATGGTGTTTTGATCATCTTTATGCATGAATCCGGAATATGCATCATTTGACCCACTTGTAAGACGTACATTCGTTATGCCCGACGATGAGACCGAAAAGAGATCCATATCATATTCGGTATTTTGCTCTCTAATGAGAAAGTGTAATACTCCGTTTGCATCTTCTTCCTTACCATAATCTACAGTGTTTTTTCCAGATGCAGTTATTGCAGTAGGGGTCGTCCACGTGCTCCCCGATGCCGCTTTTTTGGAATAATACGTCATGTATTTATTATCGCTTTCTCGTTGTCTATAGGAAATAACCGCATCTCCGTTGGAAAGAAATAGAGGCATTGAATTATATGATCCAAACGCAGTTGAACCCGCATCATCCAAATAATCTGACAACGTAAACGTTGTGGAAGAGTAGTCGTAATAAAGGATCTGCACTCTGCTATTTGATCCTTCATATGCACGCAACTGAATAATTAAATCTCCGCCGCTCGACTTAGTAATCAAATGACCATCACTTCCCATCTTGTATCCAGTCGTTAGCTCTACTGCGCTGCCCAGTGTATTGTTAGAATATTTTTTATAGTAGAGATTATAATTTCCGCTAGCTGTGGCGCGCTTTGTATAAAAAAACAGTATGTCATTATTAGGCATTACCTGTATTGATGCCCCAGAATAATATCCTACGAGTCCAAATACTAATCGCGAGCCACTTGTTCCATCTATTACGCTTGGAGTGCCCCAACTCGTACCATCATGGATAACCATATAAAGTTGATAGTCAGTAGTATTATAAAATGAGAAATATTTTTTCCCATTTACTTCAGCGTGTAGCGTACCAACCATTGGCCCACCACCACTCATTGAATCGTACATATAAGCATTTACACCTGCAGGGCTAATAACAGATTCTGAAGAATAGGTTTGCGCTGAAATGCTGCTGAACAAAAGGGTTAAAAGAACGATATTTTTGGTTAAAAACTTCACGGAATACCTCAGACGTTAATTTTATAATTAAATTTTAAAAATAGTAGAACAAGCCAATCACCGTTTAGCGTGTTAGCTTGGACGATGATTTTATAATATATCCCCCTATGCATACAATATAAATATTGGAAGTAACCGTAAATAGGAAGGTATTTATAGCAATAGGGTATTAGAAAATAAATTTTTTTTATCCATAACCTAAATTTTTTAGGTATAAAGCAATTATTTTGTTTTCTAACCTGCATTTTTTAGAAATATTACGGAAAATATTAAAATAGTAATGCTTTTATGATTTATGTGATTGCTATCACATGTTCAAATTTGCCTCAGATTCCCAATGCGAAGTTGCACTGGGAATCAACGTGAGGCACCTATTATACCAAGGAGAGAGAAGTTGGCATAAAATATTACTAGACTAATATTATAAATTATATTTAATATAAATCCACAAATATTAATGTAGTAATGAAAAAAAACCTAAAAAGTTTAATATAAAGTACAAGGAGAGATAAATGAGCAAAAAAACAACATACGAATATATGTGGCTTGATGGCTACAAACCCGAGCCATCCCTGCGCAGCAAAATCAAGGTTGCCGGCGATGAATCCCCACCCGAATGGTCGTTTGATGGTTCCTCAACCCAGCAAGCTGAGGGCGGAAGCTCGGATTGTTTGCTAATTCCCGTTCAAACCTACGAAGGCCCCCTCTTTTCAGATAAATTGGTTATGTGTGAAGTACAGACTGGAGAGCACGAAGTACACCCATCCAACTCCCGTTCCGCAGCAGCGAGTGTGGTGACAGATGAGTGGTGGTTTGGATTTGAGCAGGAGTATTTTTTCACTGATAAAAATGGCGAACCTTTGGGCTGGGAAGACGGAACCCCAAGACCGCAAGGCGATTATTATTGCGGTGTGGGCGCGACCAATGTACAGGGTAGAGAAATTTCAGAAGTACATCTTGAAGCGTGTTTAGCAGCAGGCATTGAAATCACTGGAACCAATGCGGAGGTTGCTCTTGGACAGTGGGAATACCAATGTTTTGGCAAAGGGATTAAAGCTGGAGATGACCTCTGGGTCAGTCGATATCTGTTGTATAAGATTGCTGAAGATTTTGGCGTTGGCGTTAATATACATCCCAAGCCAAAAACTGGCGATTGGAACGGTTCAGGTATGCATGCAAATTTTTCAAATGAGGAAATGCGAACCAGTGGATCAGAAGAACTGTACACTTCACTTTGTGATAAACTAGGTGAAGTTCACAGCGACGCAATTGCTTCATATGGTTCCGATAATGATATGCGACTTACAGGACTCCATGAAACTCAAAGCATTGATAAATTTTCTTATGGTGTTAGCGATCGAGGCGCTAGCATAAGAATACCAATTGCTACAGTTGAAAATAGTTGGAACGGATATCTGGAAGATAGAAGGCCAGCCTCTAACGCAGATCCGTACCGTATTATGTCTCATCTTGTAGGTACGCTTACTAAGTAGTCCTCCTAAGCCCCGCTTTTTAGCGGGGCTTTTCATTAGCATGTAACCTTCTTACATTACAAAGTTAAAATTCATTCTATGTAAGGGGTTATGCGACTTTCTTCATTATTATTTCTTTGTTTATTATTATTAATGTCTTGCCAAGAGCCTGTTGATGAAAAAATTGACACTTCTTGGTCAATTCTTTATAAGCAGGTATTACAACCCAACTGTTCTAATTGTCATATGAATGGTTCGGCCATACAAAAGCAGTCCGGTCTAGATTTCTCATCTTCCGCTGTTTATAATGATTTGGTTGGTGTAGTACCCAAAAATTTAGCTGCAACTGAGGACGGCCTTTTGCGGGTAAGCACGGAGGGTGGCATGAAAGGATTAACGCAAAGTTATTTGTGGGAAAAAATTAATATCTACGATCAGGAGCATTTTTTGAATGATCATCCAGAATATGGTCAGCTGATGCCTCCAGGCGGCAATGTTTTAACGGACGGAGAATTGCAGTTCGTACGATCATGGATTGAAGCGGGCGCACCAGCAACTGGGATTGTCGTGGATGAGGACGTATTGCTTAATACCGATCGCTACATTCCTGAAGCATTTACAAAGCTTGATCCGCCAACCAATGGAATCCAGCTGCATTTAGGACCTTTTGATGTGCAGCCAAATTACGAGCGAGAATTTTTTCAGTTTACTGCGCTGGATCAAAACAGCGATATGTATGTTAATCGTATTGAGATCGAGATGCGTAGAGGTAGCCACCACTTTTTATTATATACATTTAACGAAAACACGCCACAACAAATCCTACCATCCTACGACCAGCCCCGAGAGCTGCGAAATGAAAATAGTATCATCAATCTTTCCACTTTATATCAAATGCAATTTCATAAATTTTTTGGAGGTACACAGTGGTCAAGACTTGACTACAGACTGCCAGATGGTGTAGCGCTTAAAATTCCACAAGGTAGCGGTCTTGATCAAAACTCGCATTATGTCAACCGTACGGACTCGGTTATGACTGGGGAAGTGTACACCAATTTGCATACGATAAATAAAGAAGACGTTGCGTATGTGGCAGAGCTTTTTGATTTTAACAACACCGATATCTACTTGCCCCCTAAAAAAGTTACGACATTGACTAAAACTTTTATATTGGATGAAAAGTATTATATGGGACAAGTATTTTCCCACGCGCATGAAAAAATGCAGGAATTTGTGGTTGAGATTGTTGGCGGTCAGCGTAATGGAGAAGTGATTTATTGGACGAATGATTGGGAGCATCCCCCTATCATTAATTTTGATCCCCCTATCGAAATAAATGCGGGAGAAGGTCTTAAGCTTATAGCCACCTACAATAATCCTACCAACGACCCCGTCACTTTTGGTTACAGATCAGTAGATGAAATGATGATACTGTTTGGATGGTATTATAAGTAAATGCCTTTTTCTTTAAAAAGAGTTGCCATAATTACCTGTTTATTATTTGCGTCATCGCCGCCTTTTGTGCTCTCGCAAAACGACTATCCAATAGTTCTTGTTCATGGGTTTATGGGTTGGGGACCAAATGAAATGGGTCCATATAACTATTGGGGCGGCAAGCATGACATGGTTCAAGAGTTTGAAAAACAAGGTCACACAATATATGTATCAAATGTTGGGCCTGTTTCATCCAATTGGGATAGAGCGGTGGAGTTGTATTACCAAATAAAGGGCGGGCAGGTTGATTATGGAAAAGGGCACTCAGATACGTATGGTATTGTTCAAAAACCCAGAAACAAAAGATACCAAGGACTATACCCTGAGTGGAGCCCAGACAAACCAATACATCTTATTGGACATAGCATGGGCGGGCAAACCGTGCGCATGTTGGATTATCTACTAACCACGTCTATTTCTGATACGACTGGAAAAAAAGAAAGCACTTTTTTGGGAAGTGAGCAACGTGGTATGATAAAATCAATTACTACAATCTCAACCCCGCACAACGGAACTACACTATCAACATTTATAAGCGCTGGAATACCATTTCTGCAGGATATGATTGCAGTTGCAGCGGTAGTAGGAAATTCGTTTTATAATTTTGATTTGGAGCAGTGGGGGTTTGCAATTAACCAGGGAGAAAGCTGGACAAGTTATTTTAAAAGGCTGCAAAAACATCCTGCCTGGAGAACCAGAAATATGGTATCGTGGGATGTGAGTATACAGGGTGCAAAAGATTTTAACTCGATGACATCTGCAAACCAGGATATATACTATTTTACATTTGTAAACAGCAATACCGAACTCAACCCCAAAACTGGAAGGCATACACCCAGCAGTAGTATGTCATTTATTATTAGATCAAATGCGCGAATGATTGGAATGAAAAAAGCGTATTATGCTGATGGTCTTGCAACTGATTCAACGTGGTTTGAAAACGATGGAATTGTAAATAAGATCTCAATGTATGGACCCACAACAGGAACAAATGGACCAGATCTTATTTCAAAGTATTCTCCGAGTGAGCTGTTAATACCAGGGCAATGGTATACGATTAATGACACGATTAGAATGGACCACAGACGTTTGATAGGGCACGGTTCATCTAAAGAGGAGTTCGGCAAGCTAATAAGTATGTACATAGAACACCTTGACTTGTTGAAAGTACTTCCGAAATAATATTAATTGTATAATGCAATTAATATTATATTAATGTATGGAATTTTCTGAACTTTTTACTCAACTGCTGATTGATTTGCAATCAGTATTTAGAAAAAATAATAAAGATCTCCCAATTAGTTTCTCCCAATTAGTCCTGCTCGTATCGATACCAACCGGTGGAATTACGATGAGTGATTTAGCAAAAAGAGTTGGTGTGGATAATAGCACACTCACAAGATTGATACAAGTCATGGAAGAAAAGGACCTCGTTCATAAAAAAAGGAATAACAACGATCGCAGATCTACACTGATTCATTTGAGCACAATCGGTGCAGAAAATGTTAAACTAATAGAAGCAAACGTAGACAAGTTCACGAATGAAATTCTTCAAAACATTTCCAATGTTGACCAGGTTGTATTGAAAAATGATCTCAATAATCTGCATTGGGGTATTACCAAGTTTAAATTATCAGATAATTAATTGCAATATACAAATATATATTCTTCAACCTTAAAATGGTACGATAAAAACAAGCGCGATCTGCCATGGCGGAGATCAACTAATATTTACAGGGTGTGGCTTTCTGAGGTAATGCTGCAGCAAACTCAAGTAAAAACGGTAATCCCTTATTACATCAATTGGTTAAAGAATTTTAAATCCGTTGAGGACGTTGCCTATGCAGATATTGACGTTTTATTAAAGGCCTGGGAAGGACTAGGCTATTATAGTCGATGTAGAAATTTTCACCAAGCGTGTAAAATTGTAGTCGAAAAGTATGGTGGGAAAATTCCCCGCACCTATGATGAGTTTATAACATTGCCAGGCGTAGGTAGTTATATCGCGGGTGCAGTATTATCTATAGCGTGTAATGCAAAGCTACCTGCCATAGATGTAAATTTAAAACGCGTGTATGCACGTATGCTTGGTTTAAAAAACGATACCAAACGTAATAGCATGCGTATACACCAATATGGTTTCAACCTAGTTCAAGGCGCTCGACCTGGTGACTTTAACCAAGCGGTGATGGATATAGGAAGTCAGATATGCCACCCATCAAACCCTTTATGTAATTTTTGTCCAAACAAAATGTATTGTAAAGCGTATGCTTCAAAGAAACCGTATTTGTACGCGCTCAAGAAAAAAGATAAAAAAACAAAAACTAAAAAAATGATTGCAGCTCTTATAATGATTGATAGTAAATGTATTATAGAAAAACGCGACGATGCGGGCCTTTTAGGCGGATTATGGGAGTTTCCAACAATAGAAACTTCTGCTACCGTTCCTGAACATATTAATACCTTATTCCAAAATCGATTTAGCAAACAAATTACACTTATAGAAAAGATGGGTTCTGTAAAACACAGCTATTCGCATTTTAAAGTTGATGTAGATTTTTACTTATTTTCTGGATCCCAAAAATTGAAATCTGATAAATCATTTAAATGGATAAATATCGAAGAGTTTGACAGTTATGCATTTTCAAAGGTTAATCACAAGCTTAAAAGCATAATTAATGATGATTAAAACACTCGTATCAATAGCAATTATTCCTATATGGACAGCAGTATTTCTAGTTGGTTGTGTTGCATACTATTTAATGTTGACATTGTTCGGTTCTAAAAATATCCATGGAGTATCTCGCATGCTTGCACGATTATTTATATTTTCAGGTTTTCAGAGATTTAAGGTTCAAGGGCAAGTACCCGATAAAAAGAATGGTCCATATTTATATTTATTTAATCACGGCTCAATCTTCGATCCATTTATGATAATCGGAGCTGTTCCTCACTATATTACAGGCGTGGGATCAAAAGAACAGTTTACGTGGCCCGTTTGGGGAAGTATAGCAAAAAAATATGGATTAATATCTATTGAACGAAAAAAAATAAACTCTGCAGTTAAAAGCTTAAGTGCGCTAGAAGACGCGATTAATAATGGCATTTCAGCTGCAATAGCGCCTGAAGGGACACGAACCGTAACAGGAAAGATAAATGAATTTAAAAAAGGCCCTTTCCACGTTGCTTTTAATACAGGTGTAACAATAATACCAGTGGCTCTCAAAGGTGCTTACAACGCACAAAATAAAAATGATTGGAGGATAAACCCCGGAAAAATACAAACAGTATTTGGAAGCCCAATTGAAAAAAAGGATTATGAAAAAATGGATATAGACACACTTTCAAATCGGGTTAAGCGTGAAATTCAAAAAATGATAGATAATTAAAATGGAGCTTTATTACACCCTAACAAAAATAGTTCATATAATCGGGATGGCCAGCTGGTTTGGGGTGGCATTAGCAATTTCAATAATTTTATCAAAAAAAGACAAAAAGGATCATCGTCTTGTTCTTGACCTATCAACAAAAGTTGAAATGCCCGCGTCATTCTTTATGCCCTTGACGGGCGTTTTGATGATGATAGAAAAAACTGATTTTTTAACGATGGGATGGTTACATATCAAAATAATAATATCATTTGTAGCAATTATATTTACCCATTTATCAAGGTCACATCTAATACATAGCGATTTAAATAACCCAGACATATTCAATAAATTCTTATTTTATAGAAACGTTTCGCTATTTATGCTCACCATAATTATAATATTTGTAGGATACAAATAATGTCTAACGAGCACGAATATGCCTCTTTAAAGAAAATAAATAATAAAAAAGTTGAAGATGCACTGTTTGCGATACCCAATCTTTTATCTATAAAAAATAGTTATAAAAAAATTCAATTTGTTAGTTTTCTAGCAGAGTGGTGCCCCAATTGCGATTACGAAGCGATAGAATTGATAAATTACGTGAATACCTATAATTCTTTGGTAGATTTTTCTGTTGTAATGCAGTTCACTGCGGACGCTAAATCGAATAAGTTTATTTCTAAATACAGGCTAGACACGAGTTTAATTGAGGCGGAATGCGACCAAAAAGATGAATCGTTGAGCAGAAAAACAGCATTTTACAAATTTAGAAAAACATTAAGAGACGAAAGAAAATGGGGTGTCCCGCTGCATGTAATCAGGGTAGTGAAACGGTCAGGTAATGAAATTTTTACTATAAAGGGAGAAAGTCGAAGAGAGGAAGTACAGAATTTTTTAGATAAAAATTTGCAAAAAGGCTAGCCCGAAACTTCAGTATCGTATATTTCTTCAAACTCTTCAGTTTTAATCATTCGAATTGCATCCCAAGTAAGAGCAGTGCAGGCTTTGGCACAAATTTGACAACCAATACATTCATCGTGACGAACTTGAACAGGAGGAATAGGAATACCGTATTTTTCAGATGGTACGGGTTCAATACAATCTACGGGACAAAAGGGTACGCAAACCTGACAACCCGTACAATTATCTTCGTCAACCACAGCTATAAGCTTTGGTTTTTTCTTTTTAAAGTTAACGTTACTGGCTGGATCCGGTACTGATTTATAATGGTCGTAATTGTAGTCTTTGCTCATAAAAATCTTATTTTCGAAGTCATGAATTTAATAAATATTTTATTTGGATAGCAAAAGAGTTTTTT
>CETL01095717.1_pt1 | contig 10924 bp, 13 predicted proteins | sample 356371 | NCBI WGS metagenome assembly CETL01 (sample SAMEA2622518, study PRJEB7988) | marine metagenome | biome: marine biome (ENVO:00000447); feature: surface water layer (ENVO:00002042); material: "saline water (ENVO:00002010), including plankton (ENVO:xxxxxxxx)" | depth 5 m | reverse complement strand
TATGGAATGATGAAAGAGGTTTTATTTAGAAGATTTTCAAAAGCTATAAAGGAAAAATCTGGTTCTCTGTCATTACCAGATTTAATAATGGTAGACGGTGGAAAAGGACAATACTCTGTGTCAAGAGAAGTTCTTAATGAGCTAGGATTACATGATTTGCCGATTTTAGCTGTAGCTAAGGGCAAAAGAAGAAACGCTGGAGAAGAAAAAATCTACTTTAAAAATAAGGAGTATGTTTTAGAAAAGAATGATCCATTATTATTTTTTATACAAAGACTGAGGGATGAGGCTCATAGATTTGCGATAAGCACTCATAGAGCTAAAAGAAAGAAAAACCTTAATAAATCTTTACTTGATCAAATTCAAGGTATCGGAAAACAAAGAAAAAGAGCTTTATTAAATCATTTTGGATCTGCAAGGGCAGTTGAATCTGCAAGCTTTGATGATTTAAAATCAGTGGAAGGTATAGAGGACAATATAGCAAAGAAAATATATGATTATTTTCACGAATAAATGAAATTAAAAATTCCTAATATTCTTACAATTGGAAGAATAATAATCGTTCCAATTTTTGTTGTTACTTTTTTTATCCCTGGACTCTTTGGAGATTTAATACCTTTCTTTCTATTTGTTTTTGCCAGTTTCACAGATTACCTTGACGGATTATTGGCAAGATTATTCAAAGAGGAGTCCAAATTGGGTGAGTTATTAGATCCAATAGCGGATAAAATTTTAGTTTCTGCTGCACTTATTCTGCTTGTTATGAATGGTACAATCAAAAACTATGAAGTAATCGCAGCAGTAATAATTTTAACAAGGGAAATATTAGTTTCAGGTCTTCGTGAATTTCTAGCCAAAGGTAAAATTGCAATGGAAGTAACAGGGCTTTCTAAATTAAAAACTTTAATTCAAATGTCTGCAATAGCAATTTTATTAACTGGAGATATAGGAAATAAGATAATAAATTTTCAAGATTACAATGCCCAAACTGTTGGAATAATTCTTTTATGGTTATCGGCATTTTTAACTTTATACACTGGTTATGATTATCTAAGAAAAGGCATAGATCACGCTATTAATGAAGATAATAAAGATTAAGCTGCTGAGTCTTTTCTAACTAAATTTTGATAAGCATTATTTAAATCTGAGATAATTTGACAAACTTCAAATTTATAATCATTAATTTGTGAGACAGGTGTTACTTCTGCTGCAGTACCAGTTAAAAAACATCCAACAAAATTTTTCATCTCCTCAGGTTTTATTTTTCTCTCAATTACTTTTATTCCCTTCGATTTTGCAATTTTGATTACCTCACGCCTAGTGATGCCATCTAAGAAAGAGTCTGGTATAGGTGTATGTAACTCTTCAGACTCATTTTTAAAAAAAACATTCGCTCCAGTCGCTTCGGCAATATTTCCTTCGTGGTCTAACATTAAAGAGTCTGTAAATCCTTTAGCCTCTGCCTCGTGTTTTGAAAGAGTGCAGATCATATATAACCCGGAAGCTTTCGTATCCCAGGGTATTGTATTCGGAGCAGGTCTTCTCCAACTTGAAATATTTAATTTTATTCCTTTTAATTTAAGTTGAGGATCAAAGTACGAACCCCACTCCCAAGTAGCAATAGCCACATGAATTTTATTTTTTTGAGCAGAGATTGCCATCATCTCACTACCTCTCCAAATTAATGGTCTTACATAACCATTTTGAACTTTTTGAATGTTTACTATATTTTTACACGCTTCGTTAATATCTTTTTGTGAAAAAGGAACTTCTATTCCCATTCTTTTTGCAGAGTAGAATAATCTCTCTGTATGTTCTTCAAGCTTAAAAATCTCTCCATCATAAACTCTTTCACCCTCAAAAACACAGCTAGCGTAATGAAGACCGTGATTTAAAATATGAATATTGGCATCTTTCCAATCAACAGTTTTTCCGTTGAACCAAATTTTGCCGCTTCTTTTATCGTAAGGTACACTTTCCATTTAAATTAAATATATAGATTTTTAATTTTTTAAAAAGTATATTCCATTTTAAGATAAGTCAATATAACTTACCATTATGAAAGATTTGCTTTATTTAAAAGATGACCAGATAAAAGAATTTATTCAATTACTTTATTACGCTTACAGGGAAACTTTTTCTGATCCCAGAGAGATTTTATCAAAAAAATTTTTTGGTCCCGCCCACTTGAGAGCATTACATCTAATTGAGAGCAATCCTGGTATAAATTTAGGCGATTTGATTTTCAAGTTAAAAGTCACAAAACAAAGTTTAAACCGGGTTTTACGTGATCTGATCAAAACTAAAATGATAAAGCAAATTCAAGATCAAAATGACACAAGAAAAAAAAATTTATTTCTAGATAAAGAGGGAAAGATTTTTTTTGAGACTGTATATAATACTCAAAAAAAAAGGATTTTTAATGCATTAAAAAGTTCAAATTCTGACTCGGTTATAAAATTTAAAGACGTATTAAAAAAAATTATTGATGGAAAATAAAAAATTACATATTTTGGTTGTCGATGATGACGATAGGATTAGAGATCTTTTAAAAGATTATTTATCAGATAATAATTATATTGTTTCTACTGCTGAAAATGCAGAAGAAGCTAAAGTAAAATTAGAAATTTTTAAATTTGATATTATGATTTTAGATGTGATGATGCCTGGTCAAAGTGGTTACGAACTTACGAATGAAATAAAAGCAAAAATTGAGACTCCTATTATTTTACTAACTGCTAAGGGAGAGGTAGAAAATAGGATCAAAGGTTTGGAGTTAGGTGCCGATGATTATATTGGTAAACCATTTGAGCCAAAAGAACTACTTTTAAGAATTAATAATATAATAAAAAATAGTAGGAAAATAAATTTAAACAAAAAATATAAAGTTGGAAAAGCTAAAATTGATTTAGACAAAATGACTATTTTTTTGAATGAAGTAGAAAAAAAAATTAATAATTCAGAAAAAAAAATTTTGGTTGAAATGCTTTTGAATCCAGGAAAAACATACTCCAGGGAAAAAATAGGAGAGATTGCAGGAATTAATCAACAGCGATCTATTGATGTAATGATAACTAGGCTTAGGCAAAAACTTGAGCAGAATCCAAAAAACCCAAAATATTTACAAACTATAAGAGGATCAGGTTATGTTTTATGGATTGAATAGAATTTTAAAAATAATTTTACCTAAAAGATTATTTTATAGAGCTTTAATAATTGTAGCTGCACCAATAATTCTTTTGCAGTTTATTATTACTATTGTTTTTTTTGATAGTATTTGGATAAAAGCAAATAAAAATGTGACTAGATCCCTTGTTTCTCAGCTCAAGGCAATTCAAGATGTTTATCAAAATGATAAAAAAAATTTAGACTTTTTAACTGATAGTTATGAAAATAATTTTAATTTTGAAATAGGTGTAAATAAAGGTGAATTCCCAAGTATATCTGGTGAAAGAAAATTTAGTCCAATGGATAGATCTTTAAGAAGAGAACTTAAATCTACATTTGGTAATAATAATTATTGGTTTAGTACATCTAAATTTAAAAATGCAGTCGAAATAAAAATTAAATCTGAAAATGAAATTATTGAATTTTTAATACCTAAAGATATGGTTGCAACTTCCTCAGTAAGATTATTTGTTTTATGGACAACGCTTCCGTCTATAGTATTAATTATAATTGCTTTAATATTTTTAAAAAATCAAACTAAACCATTGGTTAGGTTAGCAAAGGCAGCTGAAAGGTTTGGAAAAGGAGATTATGTCAACGATTTTAGGCCTTCAGGAGCACTTGAGATTAGAAAAGCAGCATATGAATTTGATCGAATGGCAAAAAGAATTAATAGACATCTAAATCAAAGATCAGAAATGCTTTCGGGGATAAGTCACGACTTGAGGACACCATTAACACGTCTAAAACTTCAATTAGCAATGTTAAAACAGAAAGATCTGTCCAATAAAATGTCTAAAGATATTGATGAGATGGAAAAAATGTTAAATGATTACCTTGCTTTTGCAAAAAATCAGACTCAAGAAGAGACGGAAGAATTAAATTTACTCAATTTATTTGAAGAAATTAAAAAAAATTATAATGATAAAAATTTAAAAGTCAAAAGCCTGGAGGACGTTAAAATAATTGGCAGATCTTATGCGTTGAGAAGATCATTTGAAAATATTATTCAAAATGGTTTGACTTACGGAAAGAATGTCTTTGTTGAGATGCAGAAAAGCACTAATCGAATATTAATAATTTTTGAGGATGACGGTCCAGGAATTCCAGAGGATCAGTATAGAAATGTTTTTAAGCCTTTTTTTAGACTAGACAAAAGTAGAAGTTTAAATCAATCAGGCGTTGGTTTGGGACTTGCTATCGTAGAAGATATAATTAATTCTCATGGAGGAAATATTCAATTGGCAAAAAGTAAATATAACGGATTGCTAGTCAAAATTTCTTTGCCTTTTTAGAATTCTTCTTTTTACTCAATTTCTGGATTATAGCTTCTTGCTTTTGGACTAATTTTTTTAAAACCTCAAATTCCTCTCTTGAAACAAGATCTAATTTATTAATAATTTTATCTTTTTGAAACTTAAAGTCTGTCGATATTTCATTTTTAATATCTTTTGAAGATAAAATACCATTTTCTATCAGTTCCGATAAAGTTTTGAAAATTTTTCCTGAATTACTCATAACTCATCTTATTTGATAGGATTGTTAAATTCAAATGTGATATAAAGTAATATGTTTACCCATAATTTAGACCCGTTATTGTTTGATTTTGGTTTTTTTGCGATACGGTGGTACTCATTAGCTTATATTTTTGGTATTTTTATTGGTTGGTGGTATGGAAAAATCTTAATTAAGAGAAGATTTAAGTTTACAGGCCAAGCATTCGAATTAAAAGAATTTGATGAAATAATTTCTTACTTAATAATCTCTATTATTGTTGGTGGAAGAATTGGTTATGTAATATTTTATAATTTAAATTATTTTTTGCTGAACCCTTTAGATATTTTCAAAATTTGGGAAGGAGGCATGTCATTTCATGGAGCTTTGATTGGCATAGTGATCGGGACCTATTTTTTCTCAATTAAAAAAAATATTAATACTTTTTTTTTATTAGATATAATAGCAAGTGTTGCTCCAATTGGGATATTTCTGGGGCGTATAGCAAATTTTATCAATGGTGAATTAGTTGGAAAAGTTACTACCAAGTCATGGGGCGTGATATTTCCCTCAATTGACATGTTGCCAAGACATCCCTCTCAACTCTATGAAGCAATATTAGAGGGATTAGTTTTATTTATTATTATCAACATTAGTATTAATAAAAGAAATTACAAAATAGGTCACTGCTCTACTTTATTTTTAATTTACTATGGAATTTTTAGAATATTTTCAGAAATTTTTAGACAGCCAGATCTTCAATTAGGTTATTTTTTTGGATTTTTTACTATGGGATCAATTTTAAGTCTTTCAATGATTTTAACTGGTGTAATTCTTCAATATTACTTTAAAAACAAAAATGAAAACTAATTTAAATTTTTTTAAAAAATCTAAGTCTTTGTCTGTAGACAATTTTTTTCAAAACATTCTTTACAATAGTAAATTTGGGTATTACAATTTAAAGCATCCCTTTGGAGCTAAGGGTGATTTTATCACTGCTCCGAATATTTCTAAGCTATTTTGTGAAATGATAGCAATATGGATTATTTCTACGTGGGAAAGTTTAGGCAAACCAAAAAAACTCAATATTGTAGAACTCGGCCCGGGAGATGGTAGTTTGGTAAAAATATTATTAAAAGTTTTTCAAAGATTTCCAGAATTTGATAGCTCTCAACAGATTTATTTATTTGAAATAAGTAAATTTTTAAAGAAAATACAAAAAAAAAATATCAAAAGCAGTAAAGTAAAGTGGATACAAAACTTTAATCGAATTGAGAAAGGACCTATAATTTTTTTTGGAAATGAATTTTTTGATGCAATCCCTATAAAACAATTCAAAAAAAAAGGTAAAAATTTTTTTGAGAAGTTTTACTACCTAGATAAAAATTTTAAGATCAAAGAAAATTACAAACAAGCATTAAATACAGATATAAAATATATTAAATCATTTAGATCTTTAAAAAATTTAAAATTTATAGAGTTTCCTAAATTAGGATTTAAGGAATTAAACAAGATAATTAAAAAAATAAAAAAAAATAATGGATGTATTTTGTTGATTGATTATGGATACTTAAAATCAAATAATAAAAGCACGCTTCAGTCCATTTATAAACATAAAAAAAATCATATTTTTAATAATTTAACAAAAGCTGATATAACTGCCCATGTAAACTTTGCCTTACTTAAAGAGTTTTTTTTAAAAAATAATTTAAAAGTTAAAAATGTTATCACACAAAAAAAATTCTTAAGCAGTTTGGGAATTAATGAAAGAGCTGAGATAATTTCAAAAAAAATGAAATTTAGTGATCAATCTAACCTTTATTTTAGGTTAAAAAGATTAATGGAACCTAGTCAGATGGGGAATCTATTTAAAGTAATTATGGCTTATAAGTTTAATAATAACAATTTTTACGGATTCAAATAATGTTTTATTCAAAAAAACTGAAAAAATTAAAAAATATAAAACATTGCTTTTTTTCAAGAAGAGATGGTTTTTCAAAAGGCTTATACAAGAGTTTGAATTGCGGAACGGGATCGAAAGATAATAAAAAAAATATATTAAGGAATTTAAATTATGTTTCAAAAAAAATGAGGATAAAAAAAAAAAAATTAATTTTGATGCATCAAACACACAGTTATAAAGTTATCGAAATAAAAAAAAATAATTTTAAAAGAAAAATCAAATCTGATGCTATGATCACCAGATTAAAAGGTTTTGCTTTAGGTGTTTTGACTGCAGATTGTGTTCCAATTCTCCTATTTGATAGTAAAAATAATATTATTGGCTGTATTCATGCTGGTTGGAGAGGAGCATTTTCAGATATTATAAAAAAAACAATTTTAAAAATAAAGTCAATAAGCTCAAATAATAAAATCTATGCTTGCGTAGGTCCGTGCATTGGCAAAAAAAATTATGAAGTTGATAAACAATTTTTTAATAAATTTATAAGAAAATCAAAAAAAAATAAAAAATATTTCTACAAAAAAAATGACTTTAAATTTTTATTCGATTTAAGAAAATTTGTTGCAGATAAACTACAGGAGCAAAATATTAAAGCTGATCACTTAAATCGAGATACTTTTGAGGAAAGTAATAACTTTTTTAGCTATAGAAGGTCAACTAAGATGAGTCAAAAAGATTACGGTAGGTGTATATCTGCTATAAAAATGATTTAGATTAAATTTGAAAACTTTTCAAAATAATTGTATAAATAATCACATTTCATGAAAATTTTATCTGGAACTAGCAATTTAAAGCTTAGCAAAGATATTTCCAAAAACCTAAAACTTAAATTAATTAATACTAATATAAGAAGATTTGCTGATGGTGAAATTTATATTGAGATCAATGAGAACATAAGAGGTAACAGTGTATTTGTAATACAATCAACATCTAATCCTGCTAATGATAATATCATGGAGCTTTTGCTCGTTATTGATGCATTAAAAAGATCTTCTGCTAAAACGATCACAGCAGTTATTCCTTATTTTGGATATGCGAGACAAGATAGAAAAGTTGCTCCAAGAACTTCAATATCCGCAAAAGTTGTCGCAAATTTAATTTCAAATGCTGGTGCTACTAGAGTTGTTACAGTTGATTTACATGCGGGCCAGATACAAGGTTTCTTTGATATGCCTGTAGATAATTTATTTACCGCTCCCCTTTTTGCAAAATACATTAAAAAAAACTTGGGTTCTAAAAAATTAATTTGTGTTTCTCCTGATGTTGGAGGTGTGGCGAGGACTAGATCTTTAGCTACAAGAATAAAAGCAGATCTAGCAATTATAGACAAAAGGAGACCTGCTCCAGGAAAATCAGAGTTAATGAATATAATAGGAGATGTGAAAAATAAGACTTGTATAATTGTTGATGATATAATTGACAGCGGTGGAACAATTGTTAATGCAGTGGAAGCTTTAAAGAAAAATGGTGCTAATGAGGTTTACGTATTTATTACTCATGCAGTTCTTAGTGGAGATGCAGTCAATAAAATTAAAAAATCAAAAATTAAAAAATTGATAATTACAGATACAATTGATAATGCACAAAAATTAAAAAATAATAATAAAATTCAGGTGTTATCAATTGCCTCACTTATGTCTGAAGCTATTAAAAGAATAGCGAATTCAAATTCTGTATCAGATTTGTTCAATTAGTGCTTGTTTTGATTAAGATCTTGGGTTATACACCCATTTTGTAAAAATGAATAATCTTAAAGCAATAAAGAGAGAAAGTAAAAACAATGGCTCAAACAATAAACTAAGAGCTCAGGGTTTTATACCTGCTATTCTTTATGGTGGTAAAAATCCAAATCAAAGTATATCGATACAGATTAAAGACGTAAAAGATATAATTAATTCAGGAACATTTCTTTCCAAAGTGCTTGAACTTGAAATAGAAGGCAAGAAAGAAAAAGTAATACCAAGAGAGGTGTCTTTCCACGTAATTTCTGAAGAACCAATGCATATAGACTTTATGAGAATTGTTTCAGGAAAAAAAATTATTTTAGAAATTCCAGTTAAATTTATAAATCACCCAGACTCACCAGGGCTTAAAAGAGGTGGAGTGTTAAATATCGTTAGAAGAAAAGTTGAATTGAAATGTCCGGCAGAAAATATTCCAGATGAAATAATCGTAGATCTTACTGGGAGCGATATAGGAACTAGCATAAAAATTTCTTCCGTTAAATTACCAGAGAATGTAATTCCAACAATTACAGATCGGGACTTTGTAGTTGCAACTGTTGCCGCACCTACTGTAATTAAGGAACCAGAAAAACCTGCAGAGGAAGCGGCTGCTGAAGGAGCTGAAGGAGAAGTTCCAGCTGAAGGCGCGGAAGCAGCGACTAAGGAGGGTGACGCCGCTAAAAAAGATGAGAAAACAAAAGATGGCGCTTCAGATAAAAAACCTGAGGAAAAAAAACCTCCTGAAAAAAAACCTGCTGAAAAAAAATAATTATGATGCTTTTACTTGTTGGATTAGGAAATCCAGGATCAAATTATACCAATACCAGACATAACATCGGTTTTAAAATCATTGATGCAATTAACTCACATTTTAAACTTTCAAAACAAAAACCTAAATTTAAAGGACTGTTAACTACTGGTAATATAGATGAAAAAAAAATATATGCTATCAAACCTCTAACTTTTATGAATAACTCTGGCACAGCTATCAAAGAATTGATTGATTATTTTAAGATAGAGGCCAAGAATGTAATAGTTTTTCATGACGATATGGATATTGATTTTGGAAAAATAAAAGCAAAATTTGGAGGTAGTAGCGCAGGTCACAACGGAATTGAGTCGATAGATAAGTTTATAGGCAAAGACTATTCCAGAGTAAGAATTGGAATTGGTCATCCTAAACAGAAAAAAAAGGTAAACAACCATGTTCTTGAAGATTTCAAAGAAGATGAGGAAGAAAAAATTAAAGAAATTACTGAAAATATAGTAAAACAAATACCTACCTTAATTGATAAGAAAATGGATTTATTTTCAAGTAAAGTTAATCAAAATCTAAATGGGATTTAAATGTGGAATAGTTGGTCTGCCAAATGTAGGTAAGTCAACTTTATTCAATGCGTTAACTGCTTCTAAAAATGCTGAAGCCGCTAATTTTCCTTTTTGCACAATTGATCCAAATGTTGGTGTTGTAGACGTAGTCGACGAACGATTAGATCAACTTGCTAAATTGTCAAATTCCAAAAAAAAAATATATACCAATGTCACATTTGTCGATATTGCTGGGCTTGTTAAAGGGGCCTCAAAAGGTGAAGGTTTAGGTAATAAATTTTTATCACATATAAGAGAGGTGGATGCAATTATCCATTTGGTGAGATGTTTTGATTCCCAAAAGATTTCTCACGTAAATTCAAACATAAATCCCATAGATGATTTAGAAATAATTAAAACTGAAATTATTCTTTCAGATCTTGATTCTATAGAAAAAAAATTACAAAAGAGTAAAAAAAAAATCTTGAACGATAAGGAGATCAAAATTTTAGAAGAAAAATTAGATCAACTTAATAAGGGTATTGAAATAGAGATCAAAGATGAAAATGAAGAAAAATTTTTAAATAGTATTGGTTTATTGAGTATAAAGCCCAAAATAATAGTTTGTAATGTAGATGAAGAAAATATATCTACTGGCAATACTTACACAAAACTAATTAGAGATAGGTATGCAGATGAAAAAATTATAAATATTTGTGCAGATATTGAAGATCAACTTTCTGGTCTTGATGAAAATGAAAAAGAAACCTTTATGAAAGACATTGGATTAAACAAAACAGGTCTTAATAAACTTATAAAAGAAGGATATGATCTTTTAAAATTAGATACCTTTTTTACCTCGGGGCCTGAAGAAAGTAGAGCTTGGACTGTTAGAAAAAATACTTTAGCACCTAAAGCTGCAAGTGTGATTCATACAGATTTTGAAAAAAATTTTATTCGTGCTGAGACAATAACTTGCGAGGATTTTTTAAAATTTGGCAGTGCTGAGAAATGCAAGGAAAACGGTAAACTAAGGATAGAGGGTAAAGATTATATTATAAAAGACGGAGATGTATTACACTTCCGTGTCAATCCTTGACCAAATTTTTTTCATACTTAAGTAAACAAGAATTGTTAATAAAATTAAATATATAATCACTTTAACTCCTGTTCGATGTCTTTCTTCAAGCTCAGGCTCTGCTGCCCAAGCTAAAAAAGTCGTTACATCTTTAGCCATTTGGTCAACTGTTGACTCTGTTCCATCTGC
>CETL01095322.1_pt1 | contig 10958 bp, 16 predicted proteins | sample 356371 | NCBI WGS metagenome assembly CETL01 (sample SAMEA2622518, study PRJEB7988) | marine metagenome | biome: marine biome (ENVO:00000447); feature: surface water layer (ENVO:00002042); material: "saline water (ENVO:00002010), including plankton (ENVO:xxxxxxxx)" | depth 5 m | reverse complement strand
ATCTATTTTAGATTTAGAATACATTAAATGATTATAATAAATTTTATTAATACTTTTATTATAAAACAATGGATAGTTATTAGACCATCTAGGAGCTATCATTAAATAGTAAGTTTATATTTTTTTATGTAATTAAACCATAAATAAAATACTATATATAATTATATGTATAATATTATAATAATAGTCTCTTTAGTTTTATTATTTTTATTGTTTAAGGAATCTTGTTTTAAAAAAGAACAATTCACTTATATAGGTAATGGTACTCAAAAATGGTTTCTTGCTCCAAAATACGATGAAGAACACTGGAAACCTGACAAAATAGGTATTTTTTAATTTAAAAAAAAATATAATGTTCTATTATAAATGATTAACAGAACATTATGTTTTATATTTTGCACTTTAATAGCTATATATATATTGAATAATTACATGAAAGAAAAATTTGGTATGTACAATCCTTTATATAGTAAAAAATATCAATATTCAGTTCCTTTAAAGAAAATGGATTTATGCGCTAAAGCTAACGGTAAACATAACTGTAGTAGTGATTTTTTACCTTTACAAGGAGCAGGTGCAGGTTTTTGGATGAGTAACACTGATAATAATAATAATCTTTTAATTTCTGAAAGACCTACTGATAATATGGGAAAAGGTTCAGAAATATTAGGAGCTAATTCTTTCGGAAGAGTTGGTTCAGAAATAAAAAATGGTTATAGATTGGATGACAACATGCAAGTTATACCAAGAGATATAGAAAATAAAATTGTCAAACAATGTATGGAAGCTAGCGATAGTAATGCATGTTTTAAAGATAAATTATCAAGATTCAGCCAATAAATTTCTATGATATTCTATTATTTCAACAGCTTTATCGTAAGTATCTGTTATTATAACAGGTCTTTTCTTAGGAGGACATATTTTTAAACCGATATTAATCAAATTTCTTATGAAAGAATTATTAATAACTATTAAACTTGCTATTGTAATAGCATCATTTTTATCAGTTCTTCCTGTAATGAATTTGGTTATTTTATTAATTTGTCTAGGAGATAATATTTGAGTACTTGTCATATCCCATATCATTCCAATCATTTTTTTTTCTGAATATAATTTGTCTAATATAGTATTAGAAATGGTAATTAAGTCATCTAAATCTGTATCTTTACATGATACAGAATTTGATTTCCAATAAATATATTTGGAATTTAAATATACATTCACATAATTATTAGAATATAATAAATTACTTTCATTCATTAATTTTTTATATTATAATAAATTTGTTTTTTCTACGCCGTTATTTCTTCTGAACTTTCTTCTTCTTTTTCTTCTGGAGGTGGAGTTTCTCCTTCTTTTTCTTTATTTATTTTTTCTTGTTCTTCTTGTTTACACAGTGCAAGTTTAACTTTTATTTCTTCTACATCTAGTTCGTATTTCTTGATTTCATCTTCTAATTTTTTCTTATCTTCTGCTAATTTTGTTTTTTCTTCATCTGTTTTTTCTTCTTCTCCTGCTTCTTTTTCTAATTGTTCCTCTAGTTGTTTAAGTATATTTATGTACTTTTTATTTGATAAAACACTAAATATTGCAGAACCATATCTTTGTTCTGTTAAACATTTTTGATTTAATCTTTTTTTATTTTTTTGTTCTGTCTTTTCTCTCTCTAAGTTAGTTACTAAACCATCTGGGGAATCTCCTAAATATTCTGAATTGAGTATACAAATACCAGTTGTATTATTTGCGTTTTTAGGTACATCATTGTAAAGTTCTGCAGGATCATATTTATGAAAATTTTTCTTCAATATACCAGCTTTTTTTATACAATCTGATATCATTTTATATTCTTTATCTAAAACGTTCTTAGAAAATCTATTTTTTAAATCTTTACAATTTTTTACTGAAAATTTTACATCTTCATACTGTCCTTTCATAAATTTCAACCATATTCTTTGATTATCTAAACATTGTAAATAAGATTTTTCCATTAAACTTTTATTTTCCATGTATTCAGGACTATCTTTACTTCTTAATTCGCAATATTTATTTACTAAACCTGCTGAATTCATATCTTTTCTCAATTCTTCTAATTTTTCTGGAGTTATAGGTTCATCTATTTCTTGTTGAATTGTCCAATCTATTTCATTCCAATTATTTTTATCCTCTAAAGGAATATACCCATACTGAGCATAAGCATTTGCTTCATATTGAATTTTTTTCGCTAGACCATAATCATCATCACTAGGGTCTGGTGCTTTATCTTCATTTATATAATTATAAATAATGTTATTATATGTAGTATTTGAACTTATTGGTTGTGCTCTCTGTAAAGCCCTGATAGAATTTATGTCTACTTTTTTAAGATTAACACATTTAGTTGTTGCATTACAATCAGCTGCCTCAGCTAGTTGGTCTTTCTCATTATACCTATACCAATTTTTTGTATATGGAGCAGGTTTATCCCCAGAAGCAGCTGGTATTTCTTCCAATTCTTTAGTTGTACACCCAAATGGTATATCAGGAATATCTTTAGTTTCCTCGAAATTTGTATATTTCATTGTAATTTCTTTCATTTTTTCTAATAATATAGGATTACTAACGTTGAAAATAGAAATTGCGACTTCTTTTCGAAGTTTATCTTCTATTTCTGTTGTGAGCCAACCGTCTTCCTTACCTTTTGTAATTTCTGCAGTAAAATCTACTCTTGCTGGGCTACTTTCGTCTAACCACATATTTTTTTCTTGCCATGCAGCATATTCTGCGCATCTATATTTATCCAAAGTCATATCAGATTTCCCTGATGTTATTAATTCGGTACAATTCTTATCTTCGCAAGCAATTAATTCCCTTTGTTTTACAGCAAAAGCTGCATCTTCTTTCTTTTTTTGATTGTCATAATCTTGCTTAACCATCAGATTTAAATTGTTGTCCATTGTCATAAAACCATCTTGTTGTTTATATTTATTAGACTTAACACCATTCCTATAATCTATATATTCATCTAGGGACATATCTTCACTGTTATAAGGTGTTTCGATTATTGTTTCTACAAAAAGTGGATCTTGTCTCATTGTTTCAAAATAAGGTTTTATTTCTTCAATACATTTATCTTGTGTTTCAAATACTTTTTCTATTTCTGTTTTAGGAGAATATAGATTTTCTAATTCTTTAAATATTTCCTCTAGTTGCATACCTTCTGATTTAGAAATAAAAAAAAGAACACCTGAAATAAATAATAATATTAATGGTAATATGTAATTCATTACTATTATTAAATATTTTTTTTTATCATTAATTTACTGACGGTGACCAATGTACTCTTCTACTAGAAGACAATTCATTTCCTGGATAATTATTTCTACTTAATTCTGCTTTTTGTCTCATTAATTCAGAAGTAACTTGATTAGTCATAGCATGGCTCATTGTTAGTTCTACTTCTTTATTTTTCAAAATAGGTCTAGGGGTAGAAGTTGGAACTCTTTTTATAGACGTCATAATTAAAAATATAGCAGAAGCTACGAATAATATTATTCCTATCATATAATATATATTAATATTTTTATTTTTTAACAATTGCAATTAGGTATTAATGTATCACATTTTGTACAATCTTGTTTTGTCGCAAAATTAGGATTTTTATATTCTACACACACATCATTAACTCTTTGGCAATATTCTTCCAATTGAACTTTTTTATCATTTTCATCTGCTATATATTTCCCTATTCTTTGTAAACATTGTTCTTCACTAATATCTCCTATGCAATTCATAGGAAAATTTACATCTCTAACTTGTAAAGAACATGTAGTATTGTTTTTATCAGGGCACCATGCCTCTGGTTTTTTATTTAATATAGAACTTAAATCAGGTTCTAATGTAACATTAGGTGTCGGTGAAGGCTGTGCTTTGATTTTTTTGGAAACTTCTATTATTTTATTCATATCTCTCAATTTAAAATATTTTGATTTTTTTAGAAAGTCTCTTAATTCCTTAAAGAATGGTTCTTTTGTTGTCTTTCTCGTTTTAGCATGTTCATTTACTATCGCTACCCCTCCTCCAAACAAAAGCATTGCTAGAAGTATTTCTGCCATATATCTATTATAAATATTTTATATTCAATAAAATAAATTTATTAATTTACTTTAGTGATTATAAACAATCAGCCCATAGTGGGACTTGAACCCACAATCCCCTGATTAGAAGTCAGATGCGTTAGCCAATTACGCCATACGGGCTGGTAATCTATAAAATTCATAATAATTTTTCATGACAATGCTTCATTACTCTAGAATTCCATTCTTTACCGTACCCACAACCTAGTAGTTTAATATTTCTCCAAATATAAGAATGTTGTACTGCTTTTTCATATCCCAAAGTTTTTTGGGCATGCAAAACATATTTTATACGGTCTTCTCTTTCATAATGTCTTTCCCATGGCTCTAAATAAAGTTCTTTAACTATTTCTCTTAAGCCTTTACACCTGATGCCAAAGGAACTTTTGCTTTCTTTGTTTTCTTTGTTTTCTTCTTTACTTTCTTTACTGTTGCAACTGGTGCTTTTGTTGCAGCTGGTGCTTTTGTAGCTGGTTCTTCTTTTACAAAGTGATGTTTCAGATACCTTTGTAAGTTGAAAAAGGTTAAGTCTGTTTTCTCTCCTGACACTGGGTCTACTACTGGTGACAACACTTTTGCTAGTGCTTTCCCGTGTTTTCCTTTCAACAAAATTACTCTCTTGTTGTCTGCTTGTTGAAGATTGTGTTCTTTCACATAACTTGTAATCTTTTTGGTTACTTCTGTCCTTGCAATCTTCTCTTCTGCTGGAATCCCTAAGAATTTTGCTAAAACTGGAGTGATCCTTGTTGGTCTTGCAAATCCACTTGGACCCTTCTTTGCTCTCTCTGCATTCTTCTTTGCCTTTTTTTTTTCTTGTTTAGCAAGTTCTTTTACTAATTGTAAATTCTCTTTACGAAGATCTTTAACATAATTAGCAAGACCTTTTAATTGTTTTGCCATTTCGTCAATCTTTACCATTAAGTCTTTGTACTTGTCTTGTTCAAGTTCTTCAACGGTAGTGTCTTTTTTTGAGGTAACGGTGTCTTTTGTCATGTCTGATACTTGTACTGTAGATTTTGTTGATGTCATTCTTACGCGATAATAATATTATACAAACTTCTTTAAGTATGTTTAATAACGGTAGAAAAAAAATAATTATAATAATTATAATGTCAAAAAAAACTCACGTCGAATTAGTAACTGAATTTGGTTCTAAAGCTGTTAAAAGATTTCCTACAGGATTTCAATTAGATAATATTATGGATGCTACTATGGAAGTTATGAGAGATGTCAGTACTCTTTACTATCTTCATGGTAAGGAAAAAAAACAACTTGTTATAGATATCCTCATCCATGTTGTTAACAATACAGATGCAGGAGCTTTAGAAAGCCTCGACCCTATAATAATTAAAATGGTTCCTAAAATTATTGATACTATCATTAAAGTAGAGTCAGGTAAAATGACTATCAACAAAAAACCTTTAAGTAAATTATCAGCATGTTTTCCATGTTGTTGTTAATCCAATACTTTAATTGCCATTGTTTTAATTCCTACTAGGTAATGTAACACTATTCCTATAATAAAAAGAATTACAGTGGACCATACTAAAGGAATATTAGACATATAAGTTATAACAAAAGCTGACGCAATAGTTAGAAAATAATCAAAAAGTGACGTACCTTTAAATTTAAGTTTATGCACTCCAGTTCCAGGTTTACCAAGAATATTTTTGTATTCCTTAAATTTTCCAAACAGGTCCTTCATATAATAATATCACAGATTAATATCTATAGTATTAGTATATGTTAAAAAATATTAGAAGTAAATTTGATATGAAAACTATTAATCTTATTCATGTTTTTATTACAGGTACTTTATTAGCTTGTATCGGTTACAAAAAAGACAGTACCCCTCAATGGAAGTTTTATGCCTTAGGTTTTATGGCTTTAATGATACCAGTCCTCGTTCATTTACCAAAAAAGTTTAGTTTACAATACTGGACCGTTATTCAATTAACTCATTATTTAGTTATTCTTCCTGGAATTCTTTACATTGTTTACAAACAAAAATTTAGTGAACAAGTTTATGATTCTATATTTGCTTTAGGAGTAGGTGTATCAGGTTATCATGCCTATAAATACTACACACGTCTCAATAAAAAGTAAATTATAACAATAATAAAGAGTACGTTAACTATATTAGGTAATCCTAATGAATACAAAAAATCATCCATCTTTTGGATTGTCTTTATAATCTCATTTTTTTCACTGTGACTATAAAGATAAGCTTTTTTCTTGTTGTACTTTTCTAAAATCATGTTACTCGTTATTTTACCACTTTCAACTGTACTTTCCATAGTCCATACATCAACTGTTGTCAAATTATGACCTCCTGTCAAAAACATGTTGGAATACTTAGTATTACCTAAAGGTCTATACTCTTGGTTTAAAGTATTGTTTACCCATTTAACATTCTTTGAAACTAATCTTCCATTCTTTTCTTCCCAATCTGAAAATATTTCTTTAAATATTATGTCTTCCTTTGTGATTTTGTTTTCTACAACGTTCAAAAAATCTTTACTCATAAAAATTTGTTCTATTATTTCCTCTAGAAGTTGTTGTTTTGTTAAACTTGTTCCGCTCTTTTTATAAATAACTCCAGGATAATATGGTGTTATTAACGTTCCACTCATTAAAGACTTTATTTTACCATTCATTCCTAAATTAGTCCCAGAACACCAATGATCTTCTTGAAGGTATGTAGTAATATTATAGGGAGATTCGACAAATATTAAACCAGCATTTTTAGTAGGTATTTTAACTTTTTTTCTCAATCCTAATCGAAAACTTATTTGATTATTAATGATAGACAATTTTTCTATTTTTAGTTGTAATGCAGGAAAATTACTTCTTTTCAGTATTTGGTTTAATGAATAAGGGTCAAGTGCAAATACATGTTCCTCTGCCACTACTCTAGTGCCATTAACTACACAATATTCCACCTTTTTACCGTCATGTTTTATCCTTTCAAGGGATACATTGAAATTAAATTTTACACCTTTATTCTTTAAAAAAGAAATCCAAGGTTCAATCCAACCTTCACTAGTAGGTTTGTTTAGTACTTTTACCCAATCTTTTTGATTATATTTAAAAAATTTTAAAGTAAATAAAACTTGATGGGCATATGAAAGAGACTTTTTATCAATCCCGAATCCAGCTCCACTTACAAAATCTACTAAGTGTCTATAAGAACTTTTTGATATTTTATTTTTAACTAATTTGTCAAAACTAATTTTATAATAATCCCTCCTTCTTTTATTGGAAAATAGTACTTTACTAAAAATATAACTTAAATAAGGTATGTCATGAATTTTAATACTTGCTTTCTTTTCACTAACAGAGTTGTCCAGTATAAATAATTTTAGACTATCTGTATTCAAATTATCATATGCAGTTTTACTTTGAAATCCTTCTTTTAATTTACCTATTTTATACTTTTTCAATGTTTTCATTACATAAGGATTTTCCATATGCCACGAATACCCTAGATCTCCCCAAACTTGTTCAAGATTTTTACCACCTGAATTAAGTATTAAACTACCTCCTGGATGACTTCCAATAAATTCTGTTACGTCATAAACTTCACCTTTGTAGTAAGTCCATAGGCTATCTTTAGTAGTATGTTTTTTAACTTCTTCTATGGAATAATAAGTACCAAAATCATCACGTGGGCATGTTTCTTTAACAGGTATTCTTTTCATAATATCAAACACATTTTTATAAAAAGGTGCATAACCTCTCCATGAATGTTCAGTAGGAACACCGTTACTATACCTAAAAGACCTAGCCATTCCTCCACCTATAGGAGCCTTTTCAAAAATTTCTACTTGAAACCCTTTTTCAACCAATTCATGGGCTACAGTTAATCCGGATAAACCACATCCGTATATATTAACCTTCATTAATATATAAGGACATTTTTTTTTCATTTATTTGCCAGTGCTGCCAAAACCTCCAGTATTCCTTTCAGTTTCTCCTAAAGAATCTGTAAATTTAAATTTAACTGGATTACTATTCCACCCTGTAATTTGTACTAATCTTTGGCCTATACTTATCCTATAATCTTCTGGAGGATAAGAAACATTATCTACAACTGCTATAAGCTCTCCTCTATAGGAATAATCTATAGTTCCAATAGAATTACAAAGCCTTAAAGGTGTTTTACTACCCATACTAGATCTTGGTCTCATATCCATATGTCCTCCTTCTTTATTCTCAATACATATTCCTAAAGGAATCTTAAAACTCCTAGCATTAGCTGGGACAACTAAATCTCTAGGGCACATTATATCAAAACCAGCATCTCCCAATCTAATGTTTCCAATTTCTCTTAGTGCTATATTATGATACTCATGATACATTTTTTCAAGATCTTCATTTTCTGCTTTGACTAGTAAGAACATTATAAATATAAAACACACTTTTTTTTAAATATGTATAATATTTGGTTTTTTATTTATCGTTTCACATATGTTTACAAGGTCTAAAGTCTTAAGAACTAAATTAATAGAATTATAAAGACAACTTTTATCGTTTTCTTTCAATTCAATTTCTATTTCATATCTAGTTTCAACTACACTATTATTTTCAGTAGTAACTTCTGTTAAATCAAAATATACATTATTATGTTCATACCTAGTTCTATTCTTGTTCCTAGTGTAAAGATTATCTTTGTTTAAATAGTCTTTGTTAGGTACATTATTTTCTTGAGAAAAAGAAATTCTAAAATCTAAAGGGCTATCATCTATCTGATAATCAAGATTCTTGAACCTTTTTTTCTCAATACATTCAGTTGTACCATCATCTTCTACAGATATTCTTATCTTATTATAATAATAATCAGTTTTACTAATCTCTTCTACGTTAATCCAAGTGTCAGTATTATCAAATTTTTTCTTAATCTTATTAAAAAAAAATTCGGTTATATTACTATCAAATTTCCCAATATTAAAAAATCCTAACCTAGATTCTATTTCTATATTCTTTTTTTCTTTGTAAGTATAAAATTGTTCAACTATTTCTCTAATACTTTTATTCATATTCATATATGTTTTAGTGTCTTTAAACCATTTAAATAATTATATACATTACGTATAGTATGAAATTTTCATTTAAATATGATATTTTACAAAAAATATTTGAAAAGTTCTTAAATGAATATTCAATTATTTTGACGTACTCTAAACAAATGTTTAAAATTCATCAAATCATAAATGAAGAATGTTTAATTTCATTAACAATCCAAAAATCTTTTGTTAAATTACCAAAAAAAAGAAATAATTTTTCGATAGTTATACCATTATATCCTTTTAAAAATATACTCGATAATACCAACAACACTAGTGACATTATTTTTATAATAAAAGATGTCGTATCTGTTAAAATAGGTAAAAAAATAGAATTCAGTTTTCCTAATGAAAAATATACACTACCTCTTCCAGATTTTCCAACTGATGTAACATATGAAGTAGATCAAGAATTTATTAATATAATTAAATATGCTCCTCCTGATTCAATAGTTAAGTTTTCTATTGATGGAATATTACAAATTATGATACAGGACCAAGATTTTTCTTGTACTTATGAAGTTGATACAGATATTCTTGATACCTCTAGTAGTAGTTTTCTTCAAAAACATCTTTATGACGTACTTAAAAATATTAATGAAAACTACCCTTTGAGAGTAAGCATTTTAGATAAAAAACCACTATACATAACACAAGAAGATGACATAGGAATTTTAGAATTATTTGTAGCTCCTTTTTTCCAGTAAAAATATGTACGTCACTAGTAATGAAACCAACATTTATAGCAAAAAATAAATCAGAATGGATAAAATTATCAAAAAATATTTTTAATATACCTTATCCAAATAAAAATGAAATGTGGGAACTTTCAAAATCTAACCCTAGGGGTAAACAAATTTTATTTTTATGGAGCGATGATAATCATTACAAAGCCATGGTAAAGTTAATGTTTTTTAATAAGAAACAAACTAAAGAATGTGGATTTAAAAGTACAAAGCCTTTATGTGAGTTAGGGGATGTAATTATACATGAAAATTATAGAGGCCAAGGGTTGTGTAAAAAAATTATGAAATTCGTAGTTAATTATTTTAAAAAGAATTACAAAAGTAAATATTTTCTATTCCTAACAGTTGATAACAATAAAGTACCAGCTTTAAAGTGTTATGCACATCTTTTTAAAGATATCGGAGACTCCCCTAGGAAGCTTAAAGATTTCTTTAAAAAAAGGTATCCTTGGATGAATGTTGAAATTCATAAACTTTTTATTTTAAAATAATTATTTTTTTTCACATTTTGAAATTAGGAATCCTACTATTACTGAAATCATAGAAATACCAACTAATTTCCATAACTCTTTATTATTTTTATCAACGTCAATAAATTCTTCTACTTTTGTTTCAGGTTCTTTTACAACACTTCTTGTAACAAGTGCGCGTTTAAATTGTTCGTCTTGTAGTAATAATTCACTTACGTCTTTTTTTAAAGAAGGTTCTAAGGTATTCCAATTTTCTGAAATTTTCTTAAAGCCTCCTAAAGTACTAATCCATTCCATATCAGTTAAATTCTGTGGTTTTGTAGTTTCTATAAAAGTATTAAGAGTTTGTTTTCTTTCTTCTCTTCCTTCTTGCCCCCTAGTTCTATCTGGAGCAGAACATGCACTTGATTCTTCGAAAAATTTAGCAGGTCTCATCTATATAATTAATAGAAAGAAAAAAATAACAATTATTATACTTTTTTTTTATTTGCTATTATTAATGGTTAAAAGAAAACTTTCAAGGAAGAAAGTTGTTAAAAAAAAAACTTATAAAAAAAGAAAAGT
>CETL01062699.1_pt1 | contig 11019 bp, 4 predicted proteins | sample 356371 | NCBI WGS metagenome assembly CETL01 (sample SAMEA2622518, study PRJEB7988) | marine metagenome | biome: marine biome (ENVO:00000447); feature: surface water layer (ENVO:00002042); material: "saline water (ENVO:00002010), including plankton (ENVO:xxxxxxxx)" | depth 5 m | reverse complement strand
TTCACCTCATCGGGTGCAGGTAAAAAATCAATTACTGCATCAAGAACAGCTTGAACGCCTTTATTTTTGAAAGCAGAACCGCATAGAGCGACAATTATTTCGTTCTCCAAAGATCTTAATCTTAATCCTTCTTTTATTTGGTCTGCCGTTAAGTCTCCAGATTCTAAGTATGCATCCATTAACTCTTCATTAGCTTCAGCTGCAGCTTCAAGCATTTCTTCTCTAAGTTTAGAACATCTATCTGCTAGTTCATCAGGAATTTCTTTAGAATCAAAAGTTAGTCCTTGATCATCTTCATTCCAATAAATGGCTCTCATGTTTATTAAATCAACAACGCCTTTAAAGTCGTCCTCAGCACCTATGTTATATTGAATAGGCACTACATTTGCTTTAAGTCTATCTTTAATTTGATCAATTACTTTCTCAAAATTTGCTCCAGCTCGATCCATTTTATTAACAAAAACAATCCTAGGAACTTCGTATCTATTTGCTTGCCTCCAAACAGTCTCAGATTGAGGTTCAACACCAGATGTGCCACAAAAAACAACAACTGCTCCATCAAGAACTCTTAAAGATCTCTCTACTTCAATTGTAAAATCAACGTGCCCAGGAGTATCTATAATATTTATTCTATGTTGAGGGTATTGCTGCTCCATTCCACTCCAAAAACATGTCGTTGCTGCAGATGTAATAGTAATACCTCTCTCTTGTTCTTGCTCCATCCAGTCCATAACAGCTGCTCCATCATGAACTTCTCCAATTTTGTGTGACAAGCCTGTATAGAAAAGTACTCTTTCAGTAGTAGTAGTTTTACCAGCATCAACATGAGCACAAATACCCACATTTCTATATTTATTTAAAACGGTATCTCTAGCCATATTATTCTTTATGTTTGATTAAAATCTGAAATGAGAAAAAGCTTTATTAGCCTCTGCCATTTTATGAACATCTTCTCTTTTTCTATAAGCGGAGCCTTTTTTTTGAGAAGCATCTGTAAGTTCACCTGCCAATCTCAAATCCATTGATTTCTCATTTCTTCCTCTTGCAGCTTCTACAATCCATCTCATTGCTAATGCCTGACGTCTACTTGGTCTAATCTCAACAGGAACCTGATAATTTGCTCCACCAACTCTTCGAGATTTTACCTCTACAACCGGACTAACTTCTTCTAAAGCTTTCATAAAAACTTCAAGAGGGTCTTCTTTTGTATTTTTTGTTATTTGATCAAAGGCACCATAAACAATCTTTTCTGCAACAGATTTCTTTCCATCTTTCATTAAGTTGTTCATGAATTTGGCTAAAACCACATCATTATATTTAGGATCAGGTAAAACTTTTCTTTTTTCAGGACTTCTTCTTCTTGGCATAATTATTTACCTTTTTTTGCACCATACTTTGAACGGCGTTGTTTTCTGCCAGCAACTCCTGAAGTATCTAAAGTTCCTCGAATAGTGTGATATCTAACACCTGGTAAATCTTTAACCCTGCCGCCTCTAATTAAAACTAAAGAGTGCTCTTGAAGATTATGACCTTCTCCACCAATGTATGAAGTAACTTCATAACCACTGGTTAATCTAACACGGCAAACTTTTCTTAAAGCTGAATTAGGTTTTTTTGGTGTAGTGGTATAAACCCTAGTGCAAACTCCCCTTCTTTGAGGACAAGCATTAAGCGCAGGCACATCTGTCTTTTTAACCTTTGGTTTTCTTGATTTTTTTATTAATTGATTAACTGTTGCCATATTAATTTTCTATATAGGCGGCGATTTTATAGAGCATATGGCTAATGGTCAACACTATTCTTCACCAATGTCTTGTTCATCAACTTTTTGAATTCCTTCAGATAATGCTGATAGTAATTCTTCATCACTGATTCCTGATATCTCTATTTCACTATCACCTTTCTTTTTACTTCTAAGTCTGTCATGAAATTCCATTCCAGTACCTGCAGGTATTAATCTTCCAACAACTACATTTTCTTTGAGGCCTCTTAGACTATCTTTTTTACCTGTAACTGCTGCTTCTGTTAAAACTCTTGTAGTTTCTTGGAAAGAAGCTGCTGATATGAACGAGTCAGTAGCAAGCGATGCTTTTGTAATGCCTAACAAAACTCTTTCAAACTCTGCAGGAGTTTTGCCATCAGCTTCAACTTTAGCATTTTCTTCTCTAAGATCAGAGTAACTAACCTGGTCTCCTTGAATAAACTTAGTATCACCTCCATCAACAACTAAGGCTTTTCTTAACATTTGTCTTAAAATTGTTTCTATATGTTTATCGTTTATAGATACTCCTTGGAGTCTATATACATCTTGTATTTCATTCACAATAAAATTAGTAAGCTCAGGAACTCCTTTTAATCTTAAAATATCATGCGGGCTTAAAGGTCCTTCTGAAATTACATCGCCTTTATTAATCCTCTCGCCTTCAAACACATTTAACACTCTATGCTTAGGAATAAGCATCTCTTTATTTTGTGATTTTTTTGTTGCTCCCTCAGGTGTTATAACAAGTCTTACTTTTCCTTTAGTCTCTTTTCCAAAAGATACAACACCTGATTCTTCTGCAAGAACAGCGGCATCTTTAGGCTTTCTTGCTTCAAATAAATCTGCAACTCGAGGAAGGCCTCCAGTGATATCTTTAGTTTTAGAGGCAACTAGCGGCATCCTTGCGATTACTTCACCTGCTGTAATTTTTTGGCCGTCTCTTAAATTCACTAATCCACCAGCTGGTAATGGATATTGGGCTGGTTGCTTATACTCACCAACTAAAACAGTTTTGCCTTTAGAGTCAACTATCTCAATAGTAGGTACCATATCTCTTCCTGCTGATGGTCTATCAGCAACTTCAATAATTTCTATACTCGATAGTCCAGTAAGCTCATCTAATTGTTCTCTGACTGTAACTCCATCATCAATATCAATAAATTTCACCTTTCCAGATGTCTCAGAAATTATCGGTCTTGTATATGGATCCCATGAAGCGACTTTAACTCCATCTTCTAAATCATCGGTTCTATCAACCTCAAGAACAGCTCCATAAGGAACTCTGTATTGTTCAATAATTTTTCCATTTACATCCGAAATTGAACACATTGCATTTCTAGATACAACTACTTCCAATTTATCTTTATTAGTAACAGTTTTCATATCATCAGAAAATGACACTGCGCCAGCATTTTTATTATAAATTGCGTTATCCTCTGATGAGCTTGAAGCAGCGCCACCAATATGGAAAGTTCTCATGGTTAACTGTGTTCCAGGCTCTCCAATTGATTGTGCAGCAACCACACCTACTGCCTCACCTCTATGAACAAGATGTCCTCTAGCAAGATCACGACCATAGCATTTAGCACATACTCCTATTGGAGCATCACATGTCATTGGTGACCTGATCTTTAAGCTAGACAAATTCAGTTCATCTATTCTTTTAACGGCATCTTCATCTAGCATTGTATTTACTGGGAAGAGTTCTTTTCCTTCTTCATCAAGAATAGGTTCGGCAATTACTCTACCTAAAATTCTGTCGGTTAGGGCTTGAATAATTTCTCCACCATCAATAATTGATGTCACTGTTATAGACTCAGATGTTCCACAATCGTCAATATTGATTACTGAATCCATAGAAACATCACATAGTCTTCTGGTTAAATATCCAGAGTTAGCTGTTTTGAGTGCTGTATCTGCCAAACCCTTCCTGGCTCCATGAGTAGATATAAAATACTGAAGAACTGACAAACCCTCTCTGAAGTTAGCAGTTATTGGTGTCTCAATGATAGAGCCATCTGGCTTGGACATTAAACCTCTCATCCCTGACAGCTGTCTAATCTGAGCTGGCGACCCTCTTGCTCCAGAATCTGCATATATGTAAACAGAATTAAATGAAGACTGATCAATTTTTTCTCCATCTGGTGATGTAGCAGTTTCTGTACTAATTTTTTCCATCATTGCTTTTGCAACTTGTTCATTTGCTCTTGACCAAATATCAATGACTTTATTGTATCTTTCTCCTCGTGTGACAAGACCTGAATCAAATTGCTTTTCAATCGCTTTAACCTCTTTTTCAGAGCTTTCTATGATCTTTGCTTTTTCTTCAGGTATCACAAAATCATTCACCCCAATTGAAGAACCAGATCTTGTTGAAAAATCAAAACCTAGATACATTAATTGATCAGCAAAAATTACAGTCTTCTTTAAACCAGCTTTTCTATATGAAATATCTACCAATCTTGAAACTGATTTTTTATTTAATACATCATTAATATTGTTAAAACCAACTTCAACTGGAGTAATTCTCCAAATTATAACTCTACCTACAGTAGTATCTTCTAATGTAGTTTCTCCATCTTCATGTGCAATTCTTACTTTCACAGGAGAGTGAACTTCTAAATTTCCAGTCTCATAAGCTCTCAAAACCTCATCGGGATTACTAAAGACTCTGCCCCCGCCAGAAGCATTGGCATTATCTCTTGTCATATAATAAAGTCCCAAAACAACATCTTGTGTAGGATTGATAATTGGGGATCCGTCTGCTGGAGATAAAATGTTGTTAGTAGACATCATTAAAGCTCTTGCTTCAAGTTGTGCTTCAAGAGTTAACGGTACATGAACTGCCATTTGATCACCATCAAAGTCTGCATTAAATGCAACACAAACAAGAGGATGTAATTGAATCGCCTTACCTTCAATTAGCTTTGGCTCAAACGCTTGAAGTCCTAATCTATGAAGAGTTGGTGCTCTATTCAAGAGAACAGGATGCTCTCTTATAACTTCTTCCAAAACCTCCCATACTTCAGAAGTTTCTCTTTCAACTAATTTTTTTGCAGCCTTTATTGTTGTTGCGAGTTCTCGATTTTCAAGCTTTCCATATACAAATGGTTTAAAAAGCTCTAAAGCCATTTTTTTTGGTAACCCGCATTGATGAAGTTTAAGATTAGGTCCAGCTACGATTACAGATCTGCCAGAATAATCTACTCTTTTGCCTAGAAGATTTTGTCTAAATCTTCCTCCCTTTCCTTTTATCATATCTGCAAGAGATTTTAATGGTCTTTTATTTGTTCCTGTTATTACTCTACCTCTTCTTCCATTATCTAAAAGTGCATCAACAGACTCTTGAAGCATCCTTTTTTCGTTTCTAACGATTATTTCAGGAGCATTTAATTCAAGTAGTCTTTTTAACCTATTATTTCTATTAATAACTCGTCTATATAAATCATTTAAGTCTGAAGTTGCAAACCTGCCACCTTCAAGAGGAACTAGAGGCCTAAGATCAGGTGGAAGAACTGGTAATACATCCATTATCATCCATTCTGGTTTGTTACCAGAGTCTTTAAATGCTTCTAGTAACTTTAATCGTTTAGATAATTTTTTTAATTTGGTTTCTGAGTTAGTTTGAGGAATTTCTTCTCTAATAATTCTTATTTCGTCATCAATATCAATCTCTTGAAGTAACTTTTGAACAGCTTCGGCACCCATACCTGAATCAAAATCATCTCCATATTGCTCATAGGTTTCAACCCACTCTTCTTCTGTAAGAATGTCTCCTTTCTCAAGAGGTGTCATGCCTGGATCAGTAACTATATAACTTTCAAAATATAGAACCCTTTCAATTTCTCTTAAAGTAACATTTAGTAATAATCCTATTCTCGAGGGTAAAGATTTTAGAAACCATATATGTGCAACTGGTGCTGCAAGATCAATGTGACCCATTCTTTCTCTTCTAACTTTAGCTAATGTAACTTCAACTCCACACTTTTCACAAACCACTCCTCTATGCTTCATCCTTTTATACTTACCGCATATACATTCGTAGTCCTTTACTGGGCCAAAAATTTTCGCACAAAATAAACCATCTCTTTCAGGTTTAAATGTTCTGTAATTAATGGTTTCAGGTTTTTTAACTTCTCCAAAAGACCAAGATTTTATGACCTGAGGAGAGGCTAGACCTGCTGAGATTGATGTAAAATCAGCTTGGCTAGTTTTTAAAGATTTTAATAAGTCTCTCAATTTTATCTCCTATTTTTCTTCATCTAATTCAATATTTATACCTAATGACTTAATTTCTTTACTAAGTACATTAAATGACTCAGGTACATTTGCGTCCATTTCATAAGTGCCATCAACAATATTTTTATACATTTTTGTTCTTCCAGAAACATCATCTGATTTAACGGTAAGCATCTCTTGCAAAGTATATGAAGCACCGTAGGCCTCCAAAGCCCATACTTCCATTTCTCCAAATCTTTGACCGCCAAATTGTGCTTTACCACCAAGAGGCTGTTGTGTGACTAAGCTATATGAACCTGTTGATCTTGCATGCATCTTATCGTCAACTAAATGATTTAATTTGATCATATACATGTAACCAACTGTGACAGGACTATCAAATTTATTACCAGTTCTTCCGTCAAATAATGTAATTTGTCCAGATTCGGGTAAATCAGCTAATTTAAGAAGTTCTTTAATTTCACTCTCTTTAGCTCCATCAAAAACTGGGGTAGCAATCGGCAAACCTTTTCTAAGATTATTGGCTAATTCATTAATTTCATTAATATTGAAAGATTGAATATCTTCTTTATTTGCAGCATTTTTATTATAAAGCTTGTCAAGATATTCCTTGAGTTCAGCTGGCTTAGCATTTTCTTTTAACATAAGATCTATTTTGTCTCCAATCCCTTTTGCAGCAGATCCCATATGAGTCTCAAGAATTTGACCAACATTCATTCTTGATGGAACACCAAGCGGGTTTAAGACAATATCAATTGGATTTCCATTATCATCATATGGCATATCTTCAACAGGCATTATTTCAGAAATTACTCCTTTATTACCGTGCCTTCCTGCCATTTTGTCTCCTGGCTGTATTCTTCTTTTTATAGCTAAGTAAACCTTCACTATCTTGATGACACCAGGGGCTAAATCGTGTCCTCTGATTATTTTTGATTTCTTTTCTTCAAATCTAGATTTGATATCTTTGATAAACTGCTTATAAGAAGTCTCTGTTTCCTCAATAATATTGTTAGTTGCTTCTTTAGCAATCCTAATTGAGAAAATATCATTAATTTTAAGACTATCTAATTTTTCAGAAGTTAAAATTTCTCCTTTTTTAAATCCATTACCCTTAACAACTTTATTAGATTTTAATAATTCTGAAAGTCTTTTTTTCGTTGCTTGTTCTACAACAGCTACTTCATCATCGGCATCTTTTTTAGATTGATCTAAATGATCTTGTTCTATTGCAAGAGTCCTTACATCTTTTTCCATTCCGTCTCTTGTAAAAACTTCAACTCCTATTACAGTTCCTTTAGAGCTAGACCTCTGTGATGTATCCTTAACATCAGAAGCTTTTTCACCAAATATTGCTCTTAACAATTTTTCCTCTGGTGATAATTGAGTTTCGCCTTTAGGTGTAATTTTTCCGACAAGAATATCTCCAGGTTCTACTTCAGCTCCAACATAAACTATTCCGCATTCATCAAGTTTGTTTAAAGACCCCTCTCCAACATTTGGTATGTCTGCAGTAATTTCTTCTGAACCTAATTTAGTATCTCTAGCAATACATACAATTTCTTGAATATGAATTGATGTAAATCTATCTTCCCTAGCAACTTTTTCAGAAATTAAAATTGAATCCTCAAAGTTATATCCATTCCAAGGCATAAAAGCAATTCGGATATTTTGACCCAAAGCAAGTTCGCCATTATCAACAGATGGTCCATCAGCTAGGATATCGCCTGCTTTTACAGTGTCACCAGCTTTTACAATCGGACGTTGATTTATACAAGTATTTTGATTAGACCTTGTGTACTTTATTAAATTATATACATCTGATGCTGTTTTTGATTTTTTGTCAGTTACCCTTACAACTATTCTTGACGCGTCAACACCTTCAACAACACCAGAATTTCTTGCAACAATACATACTCCAGAATCTCTTGCAACAACAGTTTCTAAACCAGTACCAACAAGAGGTTTTTCAGATCTTAATACCGGAACTGCCTGACGTTGCATATTTGATCCCATTAAAGCCCTATTTGCATCATCATGCTCAAGAAAAGGAATTAACGAAGCTGCAATGGATACCACCTGCTGCGGTGATACGTCCATTAAATCTATTCTGTCAGGAGACATCAGCTCAAACTCATTTGCGTGTCTAACGGCAACCAGGTCATCAATAAATCTGTTATTTTTATCAAGCACTACATTTGCTTGAGCAATAACATGTTCAGCCTCATCTATAGCTGAAAGATAAATAATCTCATCGGTAACCTTGCCATTTGTTACCTTTCTATAAGGTGTTTCAATAAATCCATATTGATTAGTTCTAGAATAAGACGCAAATGAATTGATTAGTCCAATATTAGGTCCTTCTGGAGTCTCAATTGGGCAAACTCTTCCATAATGAGTTGGATGTACATCTCTTACCTCAAATCCAGCTCTTTCTCTGGTTAATCCACCTGGACCTAAAGCTGAAACTCTTCTCTTATGTGTAATTTCAGAAAGGGGATTATTTTGATCCATAAATTGTGAAAGCTGACTCGAACCAAAAAACTCTTTTATAGCAGCAGTGACAGGCTTAGCATTTATTAGATCTTGTGGTCCTAATTCATCTGCTTCTGCATTACTTAATCTTTCTCTTACCGCTCTCTCTACTCTTATAAGCCCAACTCTAAACTGGTTAGCAGTCATCTCACCAACTGAACGTACTCTCCTATTTCCAAGATGATCAATGTCATCAACAATGTCATGTCCATCTCTTATATTTACGATGCCTTTCATGACTTCAATGATGTCTTTCTTGTCTAGTATGTGTGGATTTTCTTTATTTTCATCAAGCCTTAACCTTCTATTAAATTTCATTCTTCCGACTTCAGATAAATCATATCTTTCTTCATTAAAAAATAAGTTAGTAAATAAGGTCTCGGCTGAATCTTTTGTTGGTGGTTCCCCTGGTCTCATCATTCTATAAATTTCTACAAGAGCTTCCAATCTATTAGTTGTTGGATCTGCTCTTAAAGTGTTTGATATGTATGGACCTTTGTCTAGCTCATTAATATAGAGACATTTTATTTCTTTTAATCTGTTACTTTTAATATCTTCTAAAACCTGTTCATCAATTTCTGTGTTAGCTGAAAATAATACTTCTCCTGTTTCGGTATTGAATATATCTTTAGATAAAACTTTGCCTAATAAGAATTCATCTGAAAGGGATATCTGAGATGCCTTTGAATTAGTTAATTCTTTTATATGTCTAGCAGTAATTCTTTTTCCTGCCTCAACATATACTTTACTTTTAACTTTAATATCTACAGGCAATGTTTCACCTCTTAATCTTTCAGGAACTAATTCAACTTTGACTGCATCTTTATCGAGAGTAAATAGTTCGTCTTCATAAAACTCCGATAAGATTTCTTCTGTGCCCATATCTAATGCTCTAAGCATTATAGTTGCAGGAATTTTTCTTCTTCTATCGATTCTACTAAACAAGATGTCTTTTGGATCAAATTCAAAATCTAACCAAGATCCTCTATAAGGAATTATTCTTGCAGAGTATAAAACTTTACCTGACGAATGAGTTTTACCTTTATCATGATCATAAAAAACACCAGGTGATCTATGCAGTTGAGATACAACAACTCTCTCAGTTCCATTGATAATAAATGATGCATCTTCTGTCATTAATGGGACTTCCCCCATAAATACTTCGCCCTCTTTAATATCTTTGACTTCTTTAAAATTTGAATCTCTATCAAATAGAACCAATTTAACCTTAATTCTTAATGGAGCTGAATATGATAATCCTTGAATTAAACATTCCTGAACATCATAAGTATTTTTTCCAAGTTCATATGAAACATACTCCAAGGCAGCATTTCCTGAAACGCTTTTTATTGGAAACAGGGTTTGAAAAACCTCTTCAAGACCTTGTTTTTTTCGTTTATCAGGAGCCACATCAGCTTGAAGAAATTCTGCATAAGATTTAGTTTGTGTTTCAATAAGATTTGGTAAATCCATAACCTTAGCGAAGGTTCCAAAATTCTTTCTAATTCTTTTCTTTTCCGTGTAGCTGTATGACATAAATTCGCCCTGTTAAATGTTTATATAGTTAATAGTTATTTAAGCTCACCGGTAGCTCCAGCTTCTGTAAGCTGAGCTAACATTCCTTCTGCTTCTTCTTTCTTTACACCTTCTTTTAAAGTACTAGGTGCGCCATCAACCATATCTTTAGCTTCTTTTAATCCTAATCCAGTGATTGCTCTTACAGCTTTAATTACTTGGACTTTTTGATCTCCCGCTGCTGATAATACAACATCAAACTCATCCTTTTCTTCTGCTGCAGGTGCGTCACCTTCACCACCAGCTGCTGCTGGAGCTGCCGCAACAGCTGCCGCTGCTGTAACACCAAATTTTTCTTCAATAGCTGAAATAAGATCTACAAGATCCATAACTGACATTTCTTCTATTGCTTTTAAAATATCATCTTTACTAGTTGCCATTTTTTTTCTCCTTATAATTTAGGCAGATGCCTCTTTACTGTCACGAACTGCTGTTAAAACTCTAGCAAGCTTACTTGGTACCTCATTTAGCAAAGTAGCAAATTTACTAACAGGAGCTTGAAGAACACTAGCTATTAAGCCATATGCCTCATCTCTTGATGGAAGCTTAGCTAAAATATCTATTTGGCCACCATCAAGCAATTGCCCCTCAACAACTAAAGCTTTAATTTCTAAGTCATCAAAATTTTTAGCATATGATTTAAGCAATTTTGCTGCTGCACCTGGCTCATCGAAAGAAAAAGCAAATATCGATGGTCCCGTTAGCACTTCATCTGAACATCCAAAATCAGTACCTTCAAAAGCTAATTTAGCCAATGAATTTTTTATTACCTGAATATGTATTCCAGATTGATTTGCTTTGGTTCTGATCTCGGTAAGTTCAGATACTTTTAAACCTCTTGCATCAGAAATAACTAAAGAGGATGCACTAGATGCAACTTCTTTAACTTCTTCAACAATCTTTACTTT